>JADHEF010000020.1_pt1 | contig 194753 bp, 190 predicted proteins | sample 8952391 | NCBI WGS metagenome assembly JADHEF01 (sample SAMN16124439, study PRJNA663245) | bioreactor sludge metagenome | isolation source: sludge (nitrite) | place: India:Bengaluru | collected 2019-02-28 | reverse complement strand
CGATGGTAGTGTGGGGTCTCCCCATGCGAGAGTAGGGAACTGCCAGGCATCAAATAAGTGAAGAGGCCATCCGTAAGGATGGCCTTTTTGCGTTTATACGCTGCACAAACTAATCCCCCAACGCCCTGCTTATACGGTAAACTACCTGCGTTTTTGCATCAGGATAGCGTCTATGAACCACTCCCTTAAGCCCTGGAATACCTTTGGCATTCAACGCAATGCTAAACAAATTGTTCGTGCCGATAATGCACAGCAACTGCTGGATGCATGGCAAAGCGCAACAGAAAATAACGAACCCGTACTAATTCTGGGCGAAGGAAGTAATGTCCTGTTTCTCGATGATTTTTCGGGAACGGTAATCGTTAACCGCATCATGGGGATTGATGTTGAAGAGCGTGCCGATAGCTGGCACCTGCACGTGGGGGCCGGTGAAAACTGGCATCATCTGGTGCAATTCACCCTCGAAAAAGGGATGCCGGGCCTGGAAAACCTTGCGCTTATTCCAGGCTGCGCCGGATCGTCACCAATTCAAAACATCGGTGCCTACGGCATCGAACTGAAACATGTCTGCGAATATGTCGACTGCATCGAACTGGCGACCGGAACGGCTAAACGTTTAACGGCGGAACAGTGCCAGTTTGGCTATCGTGACAGTATCTTCAAACATGAATATCAGGATCGCTACGTGATTGTCGCCGTGGGTCTGTGCCTGTCGAAGAACTGGCAGCCCGTGTTGACCTACGGGGATTTAACGCGTCTCGATCCGGCTACCGTAACCGCCCGCGACGTTTTTGATTCCGTTTGCCATATGCGGATGACCAAACTTCCCGATCCAAAAGTAAACGGAAACGCTGGAAGCTTCTTCAAAAACCCGGTTATCAGCAGCGAAAATGCAAAAATCTTTCTTGAAGGATGGCCAGCCGCGCCACATTACCCTCAGGCGGATGGCAGCGTGAAGCTTGCCGCGGGATGGCTTATCGATCAATGCCAGCTTAAAGGCACTTCAGTAGGCGGTGCTGCCGTTCACCAGCAGCAGGCTCTGGTGCTGATTAATCAACGCGATGCGACCAGCGATGATGTTGTACAGCTGGCTCATTATGTTCGTCAGCGTGTGGGCGAAAAATTTAACGTCTGGCTGGAGCCAGAAGTTCGCTTCATTGGCTGCACAGGTGAAGTTAATGCCGTGGAGACTATCGCGTGAAGGACAATACCATTCCCTTAACCCTGATTGGCATCCTTGCTGACGGTGAGTTTCATTCTGGCGAGCAGCTGGGTGAACAGCTTGGTATGAGCCGTGCTGCTATCAATAAACATATCCATACGCTTCGCGACTGGGGTGTTGATGTGTTCACGGTTCCCGGAAAAGGCTACAGCCTGCCGGAGCCGATTCAATTGCTGAATGAAGAAAAGATCCGCAGCCAGATCGGACACGGCAATGTTGCGGTGCTGCCGGTGATTGATTCGACGAACCAGTATCTTCTGGATCGTCTGCCTGAGCTGACATCCGGCGATGCCTGCGTTGCTGAATATCAACAGGCCGGTCGCGGCCGTCGCGGTCGCAAATGGTTTTCGCCATTTGGCGCTAACCTGTATTTGTCTATGTACTGGCGACTCGATCAGGGCCCGGCCGCTGCTATTGGCCTGAGTCTGGTCATCGGCATCGTCATGGCGGAAGTGCTGCACGATCTGGGAGCGGATAAAGTACGTGTTAAGTGGCCTAATGACCTCTACCTCAACGATCGTAAACTTGCCGGCATTCTGGTCGAACTGACGGGAAAAACGGGCGATGCGGCGCAAATCGTCATTGGCGCAGGCCTCAACATGGTGATGCGCAATGTACAAAATGATGTGGTGAATCAGGCCTGGACTAACCTCCAGGAGGCGGGGATCGTCATCGATCGTAACACCCTTGCCGTGCGTATGATTAAAGAGTTGCGCAGTTCACTCACGCTTTTTGAGCAGGAAGGGCTGGCACCGTTCCTGTCTCGTTGGGAAAAGCTGGATAACTTCATTAACCGCCCGGTGAAACTGCTGATTGGTGATAAAGAGATCTACGGGACTTCACGCGGTATTGACGCACAGGGCGCGCTGCTCCTGGAGCAGGATGGCGTGACTAAACCCTGGATGGGCGGTGAGATTTCACTGCGAAGTGCCGAATAACCGGATCGAGTTAATTATGCGAAAACCTGTGTGCGCAACGCTGGCCGTCATGATGAGTCTGCTGTTCTCGTCTCTCTCTCATGCGGATCGGGCCTGGGAGAGTTACAAGGCCCGCTTTTTCAAACCGGAAGGCCGCATTGTTGATACCGGTAATGGCGGCGTGTCGCATACGGAAGGTCAGGGTTTTGCCATGCTGATGGCGGTGGCCAACGACGATAAAGCCACGTTCGATAAGCTCTGGCAATGGACAGACAGTCAGCTGAAGAACAAAGAAAATGGTCTGTTTTACTGGCGCTATAATCCCGCAGAGTCCAACCCGGTCGCCGACAAAAACAACGCTGCAGATGGCGACGTGCTGATTGCCTGGGCGTTGCTGAAAGCCGACGCCCGCTGGCATGAAAAACGCTACAGCGCCGCATCGGATGCAATTACAAAAGCACTGATTGACCACAGCGTGATCCGCTATGCCGGTTACCGCGTGATGCTGCCCGGCGTCCAGGGGTTTAAGCTTGAGGGTGAAGTGGTCCTCAATCCTTCCTATTTCGTGTTTCCGGCCTGGCAGGCCTTCTCCAGACGCAGTCATTTGCCGGTCTGGCGCGATTTGATTAAGGACGGGAAACGCCTGCTGGGGAAAATGGGCTCGGGTAAAGCGAATCTGCCCACTGACTGGGTTTCACTGGCATCAGGTGGCAAGCTGGCTCCCGCAAAAGGCTGGCCACCGCGAATGAGCTATGACGCGATTCGTGTTCCGCTGTACGTTGCCTGGTCTGATAAGCAAAGCCCGCTGCTGACGCCGTGGAAGGCCTGGTTCGGACAGTTTCCCCGGGAACAAACGCCCGCCTGGGTTAACGTGACGACCAACGAATATGCGCCCTACATGATGGAAGGCGGCCTGCTGGCTGTACGTGATTTCACGATGGGGCAGTCTTCCGGTGAACCCGAAATCACCGCTAAAGACGACTACTATTCAGCAAGTCTGAAAATGCTGGTGTGGATCGCCCAGCAATAATGTCGACATTGTCCCTCTCCCCGATGGGAAGAGGGACGTCATACCGTGTTACTGCGGATACGGTACCCAATCCCCGCCGTTCAGGCGAACGTAAGGTTTGTTTTGATACTGAATGACGACCGCGTTAGCGTTCTCTGAGACTTCTGCCGTTTGCGGCAGTTTGCTGGTGAGCTGATCCCAGTTCACGCTATCTTCCACAAACAGCTTCCCGTCAACGGCGCGGGCAACCAGTTCTGAGATCGCCAGATAGCTGGTTGGCTGTGTAATCTCAATCGGTGCGCCCTGATGCGGTGCCTTCATCCCAAAGAATTTAATGCCTGCAGGCACGTTAGTGATGGACGGGCTTGGGATATCACGCAGACCCGACACCTGCATTCTGTCACCTTTCAGCGCACCACCGTGCTCAGGCACCACAACCACCATCACTTTACGGCCTGATTTTTCCAGCTCCGTGAAGAACGCGTCCAGCTCGTCAAAGAACTTCTGCGCACGCACTTTATAATCAGCCGTTTTGCTCACGCCCGGGAAATGGTTACCGTCGTGGAGCGGCAGGGTGTTAAAGAACGTCGCACTGCGCGGATTACTGTCTTTTTCGATGGTCTGCAGCCAGCGCTGCAGGACGGCAGTATCGTCATAAACGGGCGAACCGTCGAAGCCCAGCAGAGAGACAGGAAGACCGGTTTGATCCATCAGCGGTGCCTGCATGCCGCCCTGTTCGCGCACCTCTTTCAGGAAGTTACCGAACTGGCCGTTATGCCCCAGCATCAGGTGCTGCGTAAAGCCCAGCTTTGCGAGGTTATCGAACAGATAACACTGGTTGCCGGCGGGTTGATACAGGTTTTTATGCGATGTCTGACCGCAGCTTGCACGCAGCAGGCGGATCGCCGCCGGGCCGCTGTACGAGGTGGCAGAGTTGAAATCTTTAAACTGAATATCGAAGTGTGACCACAGCGGATGAGACATCAAACCGGCGGCGTCCACGTCGGCCCAGGAGAGAGAGCAGATATTGATCACCAGCAGTTCAAACGGCTGAGCATCCGCCGGCAGCGCATCCGGGAATTTAGTCTGTCGCTTGTCTTCCGCGGTATAGAAACTGGAGAGCCAGGCGTTCAGGTTGGTTGAGGTCGGCGGTGCGGTCTGGGTTGGGATATCGCCCACTACAGGCGTATCGCCTGCCGTTGTGACGGTTGCCGCCGCGCTTCCCCCTGTAGTAGTCACCGTGGTGGTCGGTTGACCGGCAGGCCACAGCGAAAAGTTCGGCCCAGCCAGCGTCAGCACGTTAAGCCAGATCATAATCGCGACGACAAACACCGTGACGCGGATCCACTGTGACAGGAACAGCCAGGCAACCAGCAGCACAAACACCGCGCCAATCATCTGCCAGTTAATAAAGCGCTCGGTCAGATCGAGGACATAGCTGGCGCTAAAGCCCGCCACCTGCGACCCCTGGCTCATAATGCTGTCCGGCCCCGGTAGCCAGGTATCATGCCAGAACAGCGCAAAGCCGACAGGTATAGCGACCCAGTGGCGCAAGCGATGTAGCCTGATATTCGGTAGCGGCATCAGCAGGAAGGCCATAAACACCAGGTTGAGAAGGGGATGGAAATTCAGATAGCCTGCCCACAGCAGGCCAAACTTCACCAGAAAGTAGAAGTTCCAGCCGGAAAGGCCGCGCCAGTATTGCCAGAGCGGCGAGGGTGACGAAGCGGTATAGGTAGAATTAGTCATGTTTTCGGTCTGCCTTGACGTGTGATGCCCGTGTCAGTGTTCCGGCTGGTTTTATATAGCGAGGTTTAATAAACAGCACTCTGGCCGTATCACGGATACGGCGTATGGAATGGCGCGCATAGTAGCCAAGCGGGAAAAAGATCAGCGCACAGAATATAACCAGTTGAATGATATCGCTGATGTTCATGATGATGCGTTCTCCGCGTTGTCTGTTAATAAGCGAAGGGGTTCCGGAACCCGACGCCAGACGTGTCCATCATGTCTGGCATTGAGGATAGGTTTGGCATCGCTCTTGATTGCGAGCGGTTTGGCCCATTGTTCAGGCTGGAGCGCACGCATCTGCACCAGCTCCGCGCTAATCGTATTATCTTCGAACCAAATCATACGGTTCGAGAAAATATCCCCTGTAGGCAGGGGGAAGATGTGGTTAAGCGCCGTATCGAGATCGTTTACCCGGCAGAAGGACAAAAACAGCACCAGGCGATTGTCGCCAATGGTCATGATGTCCCCTGTACGGTTCGGGCGACATAAGGTGAGAGCCTGTTCAACGCGAATACCCGGTACAGGACGCAGGGCAACCATGACCCCTTTTCCGTCAGCAGGTAGAAGCGTGTTGTTCATCATGTTGCCCACGGCGTCGCAGAAGGTATCCCATTTTTGGTACCCACGCAGCTTCATCGGCTGCGTCATGGAGAGCAGCGTGGAAATATCTTCCGGTACGTGGCGGCTAAACTGCTGGCCCTGAACGCTTTCGATAAGCGTCAGGCAGCGTGACAACGGCGCATTCCATGGAATAACCATATTGGCGCCGCAGCCCAGAAGCAGGCGCTCATCGGTGGCGCGCAGGCTGGTATTATTTTCGCGCACGATGATTTTCAACGCACTTCCGCGCTGGCGGCGTAAGGTGTGGATTTGCCGTGCCAGCGTCTCAATCTGGTTATTCTGCATCAGCGAGAAAATAAGAGTTGCCGCCTGGGTTGTGCGGGCTTCATGGAAAAGGGCTTCGTTAGATTCAAACAGCGTCCAGTTTTCCGACAGGGCGGGTGCCCCCTCTAAAACCGCGATATGGCTCAGGATGCGTTTTTCATCACTGCGCGGCTGCACCACGGTTTCTTCCTGCTGCGCCAGGTGCCACTCGCCCTCGATATGTTTCAGCGTAAGCTGCTGCCTGGCACTCACGCCTTTTTCATTACACCAGAAGGCAATATCGTAGAGATAGCTGCCTGCCTGGTCACGAATGCTTGCCAGACCGAACAGGGAGCGATATTCGCCCATTAAAAGTGAAAACAGCTTGTCATTATTACTGCCGGGATTGACTATCAATAGCGTGCAATTTTGAAATTTTGCCCATTTATTGATTTTTTCCAGCCACGGCAGCAGTTTTTCAGCGGGCATATTTTGCAGGACGTTATTTGCGCATTTCAGAATCACTAAATAGTGATCGGGATCAATAGAGCACTGAACGTCGCGGGACAAAAAGTATAGACTATCGGCTTCCGATGTCATGGAAAATAATCGCACCGTCTGGGGGCCGCGACCACTTTCGAGCGTAATAATTTTCTTCGGATCTTCGCCCATGCTAATGACGGCCACGCGGGAATCCTTATCCTGAGCAGCAATTGTCTGGTTTACCAGACTGATAGCATCTTCATTACGGTCCGTATTAATCCACCAGACTCCTCCGACTGGCATGTGGCTCAATTCGTCCCATAATGACTGGATGCCAATAGAAAATATGGAGTCCACGGTGTCCCTCTTTTCGTCTAATTTATCTGTATCTCAGTTTACTAGCGAAAGCGTAGAAATAAACCTAACATTGAAATTAAAGAACATCAGATTTAGCATGTAAATGAAATTTGTCAGGGCAGGAAGCCCCGCAACTTCTTTAGCGTGCGATTTTACTTAAAGGGATGGAAAAAGAATGGATAATAACGAACCTGGAACCCCAGTCGACTCGACTCTGGGTTACACATTCCAAAACGATTTTCTGGCGCTGACGCAGGCCTTTTCTTTACCTGAAATAGATTACACCGATATTTCCCAGCGGGAACAGTTGGCTGCGGCTATTAAACGCTGGCCGTTATTAGCTGAATTCGCCCATCAACAATAAGGGAGCCATTGATGGCCATACTCGGATTACAGGGTGTCCGTGGCGGTGTGGGTACCACATCAGTTACCGCGGCGCTGGCGTGGTCATTACAGCTTTTAGGTGAATCGGTGCTGGTTATTGACGCCTGCGCCGATAATTTGTTGCGTATGTCGTTTAACGTCGACTTTTCTCGTGAAGAGGGCTGGGCCCGGGCACTGCTTGATGATAAAGACTGGCAGGATGCAGGGATGCGCTATACCTCCCAGCTCGATCTGCTGCCGTTTGGGCAACTGACCACCACGGAACGCGAGAATGAAGCCGCGTATCAGCGCCTGTTTTCGCAATTCACGCTGGCGCTGCAAACCCTGAAAGAAAAGGACACTACAAGTGGATCCTGCTGGATCTGCCACACGGCGCCGGCACGCTGACCCGACAGCTTATCGCCCAGTGCGATCATATACTTTCCATCGTCAACGTCGATGCGAACTGCCATATCCGCCTGCATCAGCAGGGGCTGCCTCAGAACGCTCATCTTCTGATTAACGATTTGCGCATTGGCAGCCAGATTCAGGACGATCTGTATCAGGTCTGGCTGCAAAGCCAGCGTCGTCTGCTTCCTATTGTCATCCATCGTGATGAGGGGATGGCGGAATGCCTTGCGTCTAAGCAACCGCTCGGCGAATACCGCAGCGATTCACTGGCGGCAGAAGAGATCCTGACGCTGGCTAACTGGTGTCTGCTGAACTTCGCCAACAGGGCGGAGCATGCAGGGAGTTCTGTATGAGTCGTCTCGCCAGCTGGTTACTCATCCCACCGGTCAGTTCGCGTTTGAGCGAACATTACCGGCATTTCCGCCGGCACGGTGCTTCGGCATTTAGCGCCGCGCTCGGCTGCTTCTGGATGATTCTGGCCTGGATGTTTATTCCACTCGAACACCCGCGCTGGCAGCGCATACGTGCCCGGCACGGTGAGCTATATCCGCACATTAATCCCAACCGGCCGCGTCCTTTGGATCCGGCGCGCTATCTCATTCAGGCCATCTGGCTGGTGGTCACGTCATCCCGCTCAGAGAAAATAACGCCGCACTGGCGCAGCTTCTCCCGCGTCCAGCAGTTACGTGAGCGCTACCACCAGTGGCTGGACAGACTGCCCAACAGCGTAAGTGATAAGACCAGCCATCTGGATAACCATAAAGAGCTCGGGCATCTTCATCCGGGCCTGCGGCGTTTTATCCTCGGCGTGATCGTCGTGTTCTCGCTTATTCTGGCGCTGGTCTGTATTACGCAGCCTTTCAACCCTCTGGCGCAGTTCACCTTCCTGATCCTGCTGTGGGGCGTGGCGCTGCTGGTCCGCCGTATTCCGGGCCGCTTCTCGGCGCTGATGCTGATCGTGTTGTCGCTGACCGTCTCCTGTCGCTACATCTGGTGGCGCTATACCTCAACCCTGAACTGGGACGACCCGGTCAGCCTGGTATGCGGCCTGGTGCTGCTGTTTGCTGAAACCTACGCCTGGATCGTGCTGGTGCTGGGCTATTTCCAGGTCATTTGGCCGCTCAACCGCCAGCCGGTTCCGCTGCCAAAGGACACGACCCAGTGGCCAACCGTCGATCTCTTCGTGCCGACCTACAACGAAGACCTGAGCGTGGTGAAGAACACGATTTATGCCGCGCTGGGCATCGACTGGCCGAAAGATAAGCTCAAGGTCTGGATCCTGGATGACGGCAACCGTCCGGCGTTCCGCCAGTTCGCAGAGGAGGTCGGCGTCGAATACATCGCCCGTCCGACGCATGAACACGCTAAGGCCGGGAACATCAACAACGCGTTGAAGTATGCCACAGGAGAGTTTGTCTCGATCTTTGACTGTGACCACGTGCCGACGCGCTCGTTCCTGCAGATGACCATGGGCTGGTTCCTGAAGGAGAAAGAGCTGGCGATGATGCAGACGCCGCACCACTTCTTCTCGCCAGATCCGTTTGAACGTAACCTTGGCCGCTTCCGCAAAACCCCGAACGAAGGCACGCTGTTCTATGGCCTGGTGCAGGACGGGAACGACATGTGGGATGCCACCTTCTTCTGCGGTTCCTGTGCGGTTATCCGCCGTAAGCCGCTGGATGAAATTGGCGGTATCGCCGTCGAAACGGTCACTGAAGATGCGCACACCTCTCTGCGCTTGCACCGTCGTGGCTATACCTCGGCGTATATGCGTATTCCGCAGGCTGCCGGTCTGGCAACGGAGTCTCTGTCGGCGCACATTGGTCAGCGTATTCGCTGGGCGCGCGGCATGGTGCAGATTTTCCGTCTCGATAACCCACTGATTGGGAAAGGGCTCAAGCTGGCGCAACGTCTCTGCTACGTCAACGCCATGTTCCACTTCTTATCCGGTATTCCGCGGCTGATCTTCCTGACCGCGCCGCTGGCGTTCCTGCTCCTTCACGCTTATATCATCTACGCCCCGGCGCTGATGATTGCGCTGTTTGTTCTGCCGCACATGATCCACGCGAGCCTGACGAACTCGAAGATACAGGGTAAATACCGCCACTCCTTCTGGAGTGAAATCTACGAAACGGTGCTGGCCTGGTACATCGCGCCTCCGACGATGGTGGCGCTGATTAACCCGCACAAAGGGAAATTCAACGTCACCGCGAAGGGCGGCCTGGTGGAAGAAGAGTACGTCGACTGGGTGATATCCCGTCCGTATATCTTCCTGGTATTGCTGAATATCGTTGGCGTCATCGCTGGTATCTGGCGTTACTTCTACGGCCCGGAAAACGAAATCCTGACCGTCTTTGTAAGTATGGCCTGGGTCTTCTACAACCTGATTATCCTCGGCGGCGCGGTAGCGGTGTCGGTGGAGAGTAAACAGGTCCGTCGTGCGCATCGCGTTGAAATCTGCATGCCTGCGGCGATCGCCCGTGAAGATGGCCATCTCTTCTCCTGTACCGTGCACGACTTCTCTGACGGTGGTCTGGGGATCAAAATCAACGGCCAGGCGAAGGTGCTGGAAGGCCAGAAAGTTAACCTGCTGCTTAAGCGCGGCCAGCAGGAGTATGTCTTCCCGACGCAGGTTGTGCGCGTGGCGGGCAATGAAGTCGGTTTGCAGCTGATGCCGTTGACCAAAAAGCAACATATCGATTTTGTGCAGTGTACGTTTGCCCGCGCGGATACGTGGGCTCTCTGGCAGGACAGCTTCCCGGAAGATAAACCTCTGGAAAGCCTGCTGGATATTCTGAAGCTGGGGTTCCGTGGCTATCGTCACCTTGCAGAATTCGCCCCGTCGTCGGTGAAATTAATTTTCCGGTCACTTACTTCGCTGGTTTCCTGGGTCGTGTCGTTCATTCCTCGTCGTCCTGAGCGGGATGAGGGGAAGCAGGCGGACCCGGTTATGGCTCAACAATGATGATAACGCGATGAAAACAAAACTTTCCTGGTTATGTGCAGTGGCAATGGGGATGAATGTCCTCCCCGCAACAATGGCTAACGCAGCTCCTGGTAACGCAGCGGCAACGCCTGCGCCAACGGTACCTGTCGTCGCGCAAGCAACCGATCCGGTTGTCACCGCGGCACCTGGTCAAACAGAAAATATCACGCCGAACCAGCCAACGGAGGGGAACACCCTGCCGGCAGACGGCCAGGTCATCGGGCAGGTGATGCCTGGCGTCCGGGGGGCGAATGCGCCCGTCGTTGCGGACAATGCGCCGTCGCGGGACGTGAAGCTGACCTTCGCGCAAATAGCACCGCCTCCGGGCAGTATGGTGCTGCGCGGCATCAACCCTAACGGCGGCATTGAGTTTGGCATGCGCAGCGATGAGGTCGTCTCTAATGCGGTGCTGAACCTTGAATACACGCCGTCGCCGTCCCTGCTGCCGACGCAGTCTCAGCTGAAGGTCTATCTGAATGACGAGCTGATGGACGTGCTGCCGGTCACCAAAGAGCAGTTGGGCAAGAAAACCCAGGCTCAGGTGCCGATCAACCCGCTGTTCATCACCGACTTTAACCGTATCCGTCTGGAGTTTGTCGGTCACTACCGCGATGTCTGCGAAAACCCTGCCAGCAACACGCTGTGGATGGACGTCGGGCGTAACTCCTCGCTGCAGATGACCTACCAGTCGCTGGCGCTGAAAAACGATCTCTCGGCATTCCCGGTTCCGTTCTTCGATCCGCGTGATAACCGTCCGCTCACGCTGCCGATGGTGTTTGCATCATCCCCGGACGTGACCGAGCAGCTGGCGGCCACCATTGTGGCGTCCTGGTTTGGTTCACGTGCTGGCTGGCGTGGACAGAGCTTCCCGGCGATGTATGACAAACTGCCGGACAGAAATGCCATTGTGTTTGCGACCAACGCGAAACGCCCGGCCTTCCTGCGCGCTCATCCGGACGTCAAAGCGCCAACCGTTGAGATGATAAGCCACCCGGAAAACCCGTACGTGAAGCTGCTGGTGGTCTTTGGCCGCGACGATAAAGATCTGGTGCAGGCCGCAAAAGCCATTGCCCAGGGCAACGTCCTGTTCCGCGGCAACAGCGTGGTAGTGGATGAGGTGAAACCGCTGCTGGCGCGTAAACCTTATGATGCGCCAAACTGGGTGCGTACCGACCGTGCGGTAACCTTTGGCGAGCTGAAAACCTATGAAGAACAGCTGCAGGCGACGGGGCTTGAGCCAGCGCCGATTAGCCTGTCACTGAATCTGCCGCCGGATCTGTATCTGCTGCGCACCAACGGCATTGATATCAATCTGAACTACCGCTATACCGCGCCAGCGACCAAAGACAGCTCGCGCATGGATATCAGCCTGAACAACCAGTTCCTGCAATCGTTCAGCCTGCAAAGCACGCAGGATACTAACCGCCTGATGCTTCGCCTGCCGGTGTTGCAGGGGCTGCTTGACGGTAAAACGGATGTCTCCATCCCGGCACTGAAGCTCGGCGCGATAAACCAGCTGCGCTTTGACTTCCAGTACATGAACCCGATGCCTGGCGGCTCGGCGGAAAACTGCATCACCTTCCAGCCTGTACAGAACCACGTTGTGATTGGCGATGAGTCGACCATCGACTTCTCGAAGTACTATCACTTCCTGGCGATGCCGGATCTGCGCGCCTTTGCTAACGCGGGCTTCCCGTTCAGCCGCATGGCCGATCTCTCTGAGTCCATCGTTGTGATGCCAAAAGCGCCAAGCGAAGGGCAGGTCACGACCCTGCTGGATACCATGGCGACCGTTGGGGGACAGACGGGATTACCGGCGATTAACGTCACGTTGACGGACGATGGCAGCCAGATTCAGAACAAAGACGCGGACATCATGGTGATCGGTACCATTCCGGATAAGCTGAAGGATGACAAACGTATCGATCTGCTGGTGAAAGCGGCCCAGTCCTGGGTTAACACGCCGCTGCGCCAGACCGAGTTCCCGAGCATTATGCCGGATGTGAACGACCGTCAGGCCAGCGCGCAGACGACCGTAACGTCTCAGGGGGCAATGGCCGCGGTGGTGGGCTTCCAGTCACCTTACAACGAACAGCGTAGCGTGGTGGCTCTCCTGGCGGATAGCCCGCGCGGGTATGAACTGCTCAATACGGCCATGAACGACAGCGGTAAACGTGCCGCGATGTTTGGTTCCGTTTCGGTGATCCGTGAGTCCGGCGTCAATAGCCTGCGCGTGGGCGACGTGTACTACGTGGGCCATCTGCCGTGGTTCGAACGCCTGTGGTATGCGCTGGCTAACCATCCGGTTCTGCTCGCCATCCTGGCGGCGGTCAGCGTGGTATTGCTGGCATGGGTGCTGTGGCGTCTGCTGCGAATCATCAGCCGTCGTCGTCTGAACCCGGATGAGTAAGATGTGATGAAAGCCTTTCGCTGGTGTGCATTAGCAGCGTTGATGCTGGCGGCGCTTCCTCTTCGCGCCGCCTGTACCTGGCCTGCCTGGGAGCAGTTTAAAAAGGACTACATCAGTGAGGGCGGGCGTGTCGTTGATCCCAGCGACACGCGCAAAATTACGACCTCGGAAGGGCAAAGCTACGCCTTGTTCTTTGCCCTTGCGGCGAACGATCGCAGCGCGTTTGACCAGCTGCTGACCTGGACGCGCGATAATCTTGCCAGCGGCAATCTCAACGACAACCTGCCCGCCTGGCTATGGGGCCAGAAAGATAAAGAGACGTGGGCGGTGATTGATACCAACTCCGCCTCTGACGCCGATGTCTGGATCGCCTGGTCTCTGCTCGAAGCGGGCCGGTTGTGGAAACATCCGGACTATACCCGCACGGGTAAGGCGCTGCTGAAACGCATTGTCAGTGAGGAAGTGGTGAAAGTGCCGGGGCTCGGCGCAATGCTGCTTCCCGGTAAAGTCGGTTTTGCCGATGAAAACGTCTGGCGTTTTAACCCCAGCTATCTTCCTCCGCAGCTAGCGAGTTATTTCACGCGTTTTGGTACCCCGTGGACCCAGCTTCGTGAAACCAATCAGCGTCTGCTGCTTGAGAGCGCGCCGAAAGGTTTTTCGCCGGACTGGGTTCAGTATCAGAAAAACAAAGGCTGGCGGTTACAGCAGGATAAATCGCTGGTGGGCGGCTACGATGCCATCCGCGTTTATCTCTGGGTGGGAATGATGAGTGATAAAGATCCTCAGAAAGCCCGGCTGCTGACGCGCTTTCAGCCGATGGTGGCAAAGACAATGAAACGGGGTGTGCCGCCGGAGAAAGTGGATGTGGCGACGGGTAAACGCACCGGGAATGGTCCGGTCGGGTTCTCTGCCGCCATGCTGCCGTTTTTACAACAACGTGATGCCCAGGCGGTTCAGCGCCAGCGCGTTGCGGACCATTTTCCCGATAATAATGCCTATTACAGCTACGTGCTGACTCTCTTTGGGCAAGGATGGGATCAGCATCGTTTTCGCTTCACCGCAAAAGGTGAATTAATACCGGATTGGGGCCAGGAATGCGCAAGTTCACAGTAAATCTACTCACTTTATCGCTTGGCCTGGCACTGATGCCGATGGCTGAGGCCGCCAACTCTCCGCAGCAGAAACAGCTGCTGGAACAGGTTCGGCTGGGCGAGTCGACACAGCGTGAGGATTTGGTTCGTCAGTCGCTTTATCGTCTGGAGCTGATTGACCCGAACAACCCTGACGTCATTGCCGCACGCTTTCGCTACCTGCTGCGCCAGGGCGATAACGCCGGTGCGCAAAAAGAGCTGGATCGTCTGAAAGGGATCGCGCCGGGCTCAAGTGCATACCAGTCATCACGCAACACGATGCTGCTGTCCACCCCGGATGGCCGCCAGCAGCTCCAGCAGGCGCGTTTGCTCGCCACAACGGGACACACGCAGGAGGCGATTGCAGCCTATGACAAGCTGTTTGACGGCAACCCGCCGGGCGGCGACGTGGCGACGGAATACTGGAATGTGGTCGCGAAAGATCCTGCTCGCCGGAATGCGGCCATTAACCAGCTCAAGAAAATCAACACCAGCAGCCCCGGAAATACGCAGCTGCAGGCGACGCTGTCCCAGCTTTTGTTCCAGAGCGGACGCCGTGATGAAGGCTTTGCGGTATTGCAGGAGATGGCTAAATCGACCAACGGGCGCAGCCAGGCGTCTGATATGTGGTATGACCAAATCAAAGGCCAGCCTGCCAGCAGCGCCAGCGTCAGCGCGCTGCAAAAATACCTGAGCATATTCAGCAGTGGTGATAGCGTCGTGGCGGCGCGTGCCCAGCTCGAAGAACAGCAAAAACAGCTCGCTGACCCGGCGTTCCGCGCGAAAGCGGAAGGGCTGGCGGCGGTGGATGCCGGGCAGGGGAGTAAGGCGGTGGCAGAGCTGCAAAAAGCCGTCAGCGCCAACCATGCCGACAGTGAAGCGGTAGGCGCCCTTGGCCAGGCCTATTCCCAGAAAGGCGACCGCGCCCGCGCGGTGGCGCAGTTTGAAAAGGCGATAGCCCTCGATCCCCAGAGCGATAACCGGGGTAAATGGGACAGTTTGCTGAAAGTCAACCGCTACTGGCTGCTGATCCAGCAGGGCGATGCGGCCCTGAAGGCGAATAACACTGCGCAGGCGGAGCGTTACTATCAGCAGGCGCGCGGTATCGACAATACCGACAGTTATGCCGTGCTGGGGCTGGGCGATGCCGCCGCGGCGCGTAAAGATAACGACGCGGCGGAACGTTACTATCGCCAGGCGCTGCGTATGGACAGCGGCAACAGCAATGCGGTCCGCGGCCTGGCCAATATTTACCGTGCCCAGTCCCCGGAGAAGGCCTCGCAGTTTATCCAGTCTCTCTCCGCCAGCCAGCGCCGGAGCATTGATGATATTGAGCGCAGCCTGACCAACGAGCAGCTCTCCGCTCAGGCAGAACAGTTGGAAAATCAGGGGAAATACGCCCAGGCGGCAGAGATTCAGCGTCGTCGTCTGGCGCTCTCTCCCGGCGACGTGTGGATAACCTATCGTCTCTCGCGCGATCTCTACAGCGCGGGTCAGCGCAGCCAGGCGGATACCCTGATGCGTCAGCTTGCCAGCCAGAAACCGTCCGACCCAGATCAGGTGTACGCCAGCGGGCTCTATCTTTCCGGCAACGATCAGGACCGCGCCGCGCTGGCGCATCTGGACACGCTGCCGCGCAGCCAGTGGAACGGCAATATTCAGGAGCTTGCCGACCGCCTGCAAAGCAACCAGGTGCTGGAAACCGCCAACCGTCTGCGCGACAGCGGCAAAGAGCAGGAGGCGGAAAACCTTCTGCGTCAGCAGCCGACCTCCACCCGCATCGACCTGACGCTGGCGGACTGGGCGCAGCAGCGTGGCGATCTGGCGTCGGCGAAAACGACGTACAGCGCCGTTCTGCAGCGTGAACCGCAGAACGAAGACGCGATCCTCGGCCTGACCGAGATTTACAGCGCGCAGGGTGACAAAGATGCCGCGCGCGCAGAGCTGGCGAAACTGCCCGCCGCGCAAAACGGCCAGCCGCTGTCGCTCAACATGCAGCGCCGGATCGCGATGGCGCAGGCAGGCCTGGGCGATTCCGCCGCCGCAGAACAGACCTTCAACAAAATCATTCCGCAGGCTAAATCGCAGCCCGGCTCCATGGAAAACGCGCTGGTGTTACGTGATGCCGCGCGTTTCCAGGCGCAAAACGGTCAGCCTCAGCAGGCGCTGGAAACCTATAAAGACGCGATGGTGTCGACGGGCATCACCACGACGCGTCCGGCCGACAACGACAGTTTCACTCGTCTGACGCGTAACGATGAAAAGGACGACTGGCTGAAGCGCGGCGTGCGCAGTGATGCCGGTGACTTGTACCGTCAGCAGGATGTTAACGTCACGCTGCAGCACGACTACTGGGGTTCCAGCGGAACGGGCGGCTATTCCGACCTGAAAGCGCACACCACCATGCTGCAGGTGGATGCCCCGCTGTCTGACGGGCGCATGTTCTTCAGAAGCGATCTGGTCAACATGGACGCCGGTTCATTTGATAACAATAACGGGACCTACGATCCAAAATGGGGGACCTGCTACGAAACGCCGTGTAGCGGCAACACCCATCAGTCCGACAATGGCGCAAGCGTCGCCGTCGGCTGGCAGAATAAAACCTGGGCGATGGATATTGGCACTACGCCAATGGGCTTTGACGTCGTCGACGTGGTGGGCGGTATCAGCTACAGCAGCGATCTGGGCCCCATCGGCTATACCGTTAACGCCCATCGCCGCCCAATCTCCAGCTCCCTGCTGGCGTTCGCCGGGCAAAAAGATACTAACACCGGCACCACCTGGGGCGGCGTACGTGCCACCGGTGGCGGCGTAAGCATGAGCTATGACAAAGGGGAAGCGAACGGCGTCTGGTCAAGCCTGAACGCGGAAACGCTGACGGGTAAAAATGTGGAAGATAACTGGCGCGTCCGCTGGATGACGGGTTACTACTACAAGCTCATTAATAAAAACAACGAGCGCCTGACGGTCGGCGTCTCCAATATGCTCTGGCACTATGACAAAGACCTGAGCGGTTATACCCTGGGTCAGGGCGGCTACTACAGCCCGCAGGAGTATGTCTCTTTCGCGCTGCCGGTGACCTGGCGTAAACGCACGGAGAACTGGTCCTGGGAGTTGGGCGGCTCGGTGTCCTGGTCTCACTCTAAAACCAAAGACGAGCTGCGCTACCCGATCCAGAACCTGATCCCGACCGATGAGCCAGACCGCTATACCGACCGGGGCGCGATGGAAACCGGCAGCAGCTCCTCAGGCACGGGTTATACCGCGCGGGCCATTATCGAACGCCGCGTAACGTCCAACTGGTTTGTGGGCATGGGCGTGGATATTCAGGAAGCGAAAGACTATACCCCAAGCCATGCGCTGATCTATGTGCGTTACTCTGCTGCAGGCTGGCAGGGCGATATGGACTTACCGCCGCAGCCGCTTATCCCTTACGCGGACTGGTAATCGGATTTTCCTTAATCCATTTGTAAGTCTCTCTTAATAGCGCGGCAATCGGGTATACTCAGGCGCGCCAGGTTTACACCCTGGCGCGCCCTGCGCTTCGAGTTTTGTGGAGAGTCATTTTGCGTGTCAGCCGTTCCTTAACAATCAAACAGATGGCGATGGTTTCTGCCGTCACCATGCTGTTTGTACTGCTCTTCTGCGTAATTTTGCTGTTTCATTCCGTACAGCAGAATCGCTATAACACGGCTTCGCAGTTAGAAAGTATCGCCCGCTCGGTGCGCGGCCCGCTCTCTGCCTCTATCCTGAAAGGGGATATTCCCGAAGCGGAAACCATTTTAAAACGCATTCAGCCTGCCGGCGTCGTGAGCCGCGCCGACGTCGTCTTGCCCAACCAGTTTCAGGCGCTGCGGATGAGCTTTATCCCGGAGCGTCCCGTCCCGATGATGGTGATGCGCCTGTTTGAACTGCCGGTGCAGATTTCGCTGCCCGTTTATTCGCTCGAACGCCCTGCCAATCCGCAGCCGCTGGCCTACCTGGTATTACAGGCGGATTCCTACCGCATGTATAAATTCGTCATGAGCTGGGTGGTTACGTTAGTGACCACTTGCTTACTTATGACGCTTATTCTCAGCGTGGCGCTCACCTGGTGCATTAACCGGCTGATTGTTCATCCGCTGCGCCGTATCGCCCGCGAGCTGAATACGCTTGCGCCGCAGGATCAGATGGGACATCAGCTTGAGCTCCCGCGTCTGCATCATGACGATGAGATAGGCATGCTGGTGCGCAGCTACAACCTCAACCAGCAGCGCATCCAGCGCCAGCAGGATGAGTTAAACAGCAGCGCCACGCGCTTCCCGGTGTCGGAGCTTCCTAATAAAGCCTTCCTGATGGCGATGCTGGAGCAGACCGTTGCCCGTCAGCAAACTACGGCGCTGATGGTTATCGCCTGTGAAACCCTGCAGGACACGGCTGGCGTGCTCAAGGAGAGCCAGCGCGAAATGCTGCTGCTGACTCTGGTCGAAAAAGTGAAGTCTGTCCTGGCCCCGCGCATGGTGCTGACCCAGGTCAGCGGTTACGACCTGGTGGTGATTGCCAACGGCGTAAAAGAACCCTGGCATGCGATCACTTTAGGTCAGCAAGTACTCACTGTCATTAATGAGCGGTTGCCCATTCAGGGTATCCAGCTTCGTCCAAGCGCCAGTATCGGTATTGCGATGTACTATGGCGATTTAACGGCAGAGCAGCTTTATCATCGCGCGTTCTCGGCGGCATTCACCGCCCGGCGCAAAGGCAAAAATCAGATCCAGTTCTTCGCGCCGGAAGAGATGGAAAAGGCGCAGCAGCGCCTGACGGAAGAGAGCGACATCCTGACCGCGCTGGATAACCGCCAGTTTGCCCTCTGGCTACAGCCGCAGGTGAATTTGCTGACGGGAGAAGTGAAAAGCGCCGAGGCACTGCTGCGCGTGCAGCAGCCGGATGGCTCATGGGAGCTGCCGGAAGGGCTGATTGAGCGCATTGAGTCCTGCGGCCTGATGGTTACCGTCGGCTACTGGGTGCTGGAAGAGTCCTGCCGTCAGCTTGCCGCCTGGCAGGAGCGCGGCGTGACGCTGCCGCTGTCGGTCAATTTGTCTGCCCTGCAGCTTATGCACCCGACCATGGTTTCAGAAATGCTGGAGCTGATCCATCGTTACCGAATCAAGCCTGATACGTTAACTCTTGAAGTGACGGAGAGCCGACGCATCGACGACCCTAATCAGGCGGTCGCGATCCTGAAACCGCTGCGTAGTGCCGGCATTCGCATCGCGCTGGACGATTTTGGCATGGGGTACGCCGGGCTGCGTCAGCTTCAGCACATGAAAACCCTTCCGGTGGATGTGCTCAAAATTGATAAAGCGTTTGTCGACGGTCTGCCGGGCGACAGCAGCATGGTGCAGGCGATTATCCAGATGGCGCGCAGCCTCAATCTGCATCTTATTGCCGAGGGAATTGAAACCGAAGCGCAACGCGCCTGGCTGGCAGAGGCGGGCGTGGAGAGTGGACAAGGCTTCCTTTTTGCCCCTGCTGTTCCTTCGGATGTCTTTGAAGAACGATACCTTTCTGGTGCTGACAATAACGCAAAAGTGTAATTTTGTTGCTGGCTTGTGCGAGCCAGCTCAAAGTTCTTAACATTTGTGTTTCAAATTTGAACTGAGTTTATTTCTGTCCTGTTATGTGGGTGTTATTTTAAAGCCGCAGGTTAACCATAACCTTACAAAACCTGTGGTTTTTCTTCCCAAGGACACCTTATGAAAACCTCACTCTTCAAAAGTCTTTATTTCCAGGTCCTGACAGCCATCGCCATCGGTATTCTGCTGGGTCACTATTACCCTGAGCTGGGCGCGCAAATGAAACCGCTTGGCGACGCGTTCGTTAAGCTCATTAAAATGGTCATCGCTCCGGTGATCTTCTGTACCGTCGTGACGGGCATCGCTGGCATGGAAAGCATGAAGGCGGTCGGTCGTACCGGTGCAGTGGCGCTTCTCTATTTTGAAGTGGTCAGTACCCTTGCGCTGATTATCGGTCTGATCATCGTCAACGTGGTGCAGCCGGGCGCGGGGATGAACGTAGACCCGTCAACGCTGGATGCCAAAGCGGTCGCGGTGTATGCCGAGCAGGCGAAGGATCAGGGCGTGGTGGCATTCCTGCTGGACGTAATCCCGGGCAGCGTCATTGGCGCGTTCGCCAGCGGAAACATCCTGCAGGTTCTGCTGTTTGCCGTGATGTTTGGTTTTGCCCTGCACCGTCTGGGCAGCAAAGGCCAGCTTATCTTTAATGTGATTGAAAGCTTCTCCCAGGTAATTTTCGGCATCATCAATATGATCATGCGCCTGGCGCCGATTGGTGCTTTCGGCGCGATGGCCTTTACCATCGGTAAGTATGGCGTCGGTACGCTGGTGCAGCTGGGTCAACTGATTATCTGCTTCTATATCACCTGTATCCTTTTCGTGGTCGTGGTGTTGGGCTCCATCGCCCGCGCGACGGGTTTCAACATCTTCAAATTTATCCGTTACATCCGCGAAGAACTGCTGATTGTTCTGGGGACCTCCTCTTCAGAATCGGCGCTGCCGCGTATGCTCGACAAGATGGAAAAGCTGGGGTGCCGTAAATCGGTGGTCGGGCTGGTGATCCCGACGGGCTACTCCTTCAACCTGGACGGCACCTCGATATACCTGACGATGGCGGCCGTGTTTATCGCTCAGGCGACCAACAGCCATATGGATATTTTCCATCAGATTACCCTGCTGGTGGTGCTCCTGCTCTCTTCTAAAGGCGCTGCAGGGGTGACGGGCAGCGGATTTATCGTGCTGGCTGCCACCATTTCCGCTGTGGGTCACCTGCCGGTGGCGGGTCTGGCGCTGATTCTGGGTATTGACCGCTTTATGTCTGAGGCGCGTGCGTTAACCAACCTGGTGGGTAACGGCGTGGCGACGGTAGTGGTGGCGAAATGGGTGAAAGAGCTGGATCACAAAAAGCTCGACGATACTCTGAATAACCGTTCAACTGACAGCAAAAATCCTGGCTTAACCTCTTAATCTTGTCACAAATGCCCGTATTCCCTTGTCGGGATGCGGGCTCCTGCGCATAATAACTGTTCGTACCTGTCATAATTCGACAAGATTTTTTTTGGGTATATTTCACTTCTGACCGTGACGTTTTGCCGAACGCGCGGTCTAATCGACGTGTTTTCATCGTCATCTTTAAGAGTGAAGCGCGTCGCGAAACACTCTTTTTTAACCAGGAATGTTGATCAGGGGTTCACATGCAGGGCACAAAAATTCGACTCTTAACCGGCGGTTTGCTGATGATGGCAGCAGCCAGTTATGTGCAGGCAGATGCGCTCCAGCCAGACCCGGCCTGGCAACAAGGGACATTAGCGAACGGTTTTCAGTGGCAGGTTTTAGCCACTCCGCAACGTCCCAGTGACCGTGTAGAAATCCGTCTGTCCATTAATACCGGTTCCCTCGCGGAAAGCACTCAGCAAACCGGTTTTAGCCATTTTATTCCCCGGCTGGCGCTCACGCAGAGCGGCAGCCTGCAAGCGGTTCAGGTGCGTTCGCTTTGGCAGCAGGCCATCGATCCGAAACGCCCGCTCCCGCCGGCAGTGGTCTCGTATGACTACACCATGTTTAACCTGAGCCTGCCTAATAACCGTAACGATCTGCTTAAAGAAGCACTTACGTATCTCTCCGATGCATCTGGCAATCTGGCGATTACGCCGGATACCGTCAACTATGCGTTGAGTAACAGCGACATGGTGGCGACCTGGCCTGGAGATACCAAAGAGGGCTGGTGGCGTTACCGACTGAAAGGCTCGACACTGCTGGGACATGACCCGGCCGAACCGCTGAAACAGCCTGTCGATGCCGAACAGGTAAAATCGTTCTACCAGAAGTGGTACACCCCGGACGCCATGACGCTGATCGTGGTGGGTAACGTGGACAGCCGCGCGGTGGTGGAGCAGATCAACAAAGCATTTGGTGATTTGAAAGGCAAGCGTGAAACGCCAGCCCCTGTTCCGACGCTCTCTCCGCTGCGTGCAGAGCCTGTCAGCATTATGACGGACGCCGTGCGTCAGGATCGCCTCTCCGTCATGTGGGATAACGCCTGGCAGCCCATCCGCGAGTCCGCAGCGATGCTGCGCTACTGGCGTGCCGATCTGGCGCGTGAAGCGCTGTTCTGGCACGTTCAGCAGACGCTGAGCAAGAACAACGTGAAGAATATCGGTCTTGGCTTTGACTGCCGCGTGCTGTTCCAGCGTGCGCAGTGCGCCATCAACGTTGAGTCGCCGGGCGATAAGCTGAATGCCAATCTGGGCGTGGTCGCAAAAGAACTGGCAAAAGTGCGTAAAGAGGGGCTTTCCGAAGAGGAATTCAACGCTCTCGTGGCGCAGAAAAAACTCGAGCTGCAGAAGCTGTTTGCGACCTACGCTCGCGCCGATACCGACATTCTGATCAGCCAGCGTATTCGCTCTCTGCAGAACCAGGTGGTGGACATTGCGCCGGAACAGTACCAGAAACTGCGTCAGGACTTCCTGAACGGTCTGACCGTCGATATGCTCAATCAGGACCTCCGTCAGCAGCTGTCGCAGGAGATGGCGTTGATCCTCCTGCAGCCGAAGGGCGAGCCGGAATATGACATGAAGGAACTTCAGAAAACCTGGGATTCCATTATGGCTACCGCGCCGCAGCCAGTGCAGGCCGCCACGTCCGATGATTTACATCCGGACGCGACGGATATTCCGCAGGGGCAGTAATGCTTAAACATTCCCTCTCCCTGTGGGAGAGGGTTAGGGTGAGGGCATCAGCCCGCACCTGACTTAAACAGGCATCGCCTCGCGCGGAATAATCGCCCCGCGATACTGAATCACCGTGCTGGCCGTCAGGTGACCACGCTGTGCCGCCGCTTCCGGCGTTCCACCCGTCAGCCTTACTGCCAGATAGCCCGCGCTGAATGAATCACCGGCCGCCGTGGTATCAATCACTTTCTCTTTGGCAAGCTTCACCGCCGGCACGTCAACCAGCGCTTCGCCCGCCACCGCAACCAGGCATGAATCCGCCCCGCGCTTAATCACCACTTCGCTCACGCCTGCCGCCTGCGTGCGTGCAATCACGTCCTCTACCGGTTTCTCACCCCACAGGGCGTCTTCATCGTCGAGCGTGAGGAAGGCGATGTCGGTGCACTGCAGCATCTGCTGATAGACCTGCTGCGTCTCTTCGCGGCTGGCCCACAGGCGCGGGCGGTAGTTGTTATCGAAAATAACCTTGCCGCCGTTTGCACGGCATTCTCGCAGCAGCGAGAGCAGCTTTTCACGGCTGGTAGGGCTCAGGATCGCCAGGCTAATGCCGCTCAGATAGAGGTAGTCAAAGGTCGCGAGCTCTTCGCAGATGGCCGCTGCCGCGTCGCTCTCCAGCCAGAATTTGGCCGCGGCTTCGTTACGCCAGTAATAAAACGTGCGTTCGCCGGTGCTGTCGGTTTCGATGTAATAAAGCCCAGGGAGGCGGTTCTCCATACGCTGAATCAGCGACGTTTCAACATGTTCACTCTGCCAGGCCTCCAGCATTTGCTGGCTGAAGCTGTCCGTGCCCAGGGCGGTCACGTAGTTCACGGTAAGCGCCTCAGGTGCAACCTGACGGGCAATATAAACGGACGTGTTTAACGTATCGCCACCAAATCCGCGGCTGACTTCCGCGCCTTTTTGTGACAGCTCAATCATGCATTCGCCAATCACGGCAATTTTTTTGGACATAGTCGTGAACCTGAACAGAAGAATTATCAGCAGTGTGCGCTGAGTGAATTAACCGGTCAACTATATTAAAACAACGTTCCATTATTTTATTTGAGCCAGCGCGTGTTCCCGCGCATTTCTGTCATCTTAATTTCATTTTCCCGGTGAATTGAACATAAAGTTCTCAATTGTCGCGCCGATAATCCTGTGACGAGTCCAGAAAGGCTATCCCAACAACAGGACATCTGAAATGAAGTCAGAGCAGGTTATCCAGCGGCTGAGCACTACGCCTGAGGCAAGTATTGAGAACTTGCAGGAGCATCGCTACTGGCTGCAATGTGAGCGTGCGTACACCTATCAGCCGATCTACCGAACAGATGGTCGACTGATGGCAATTGAAATTTTGACCGTCGTTACGCATCCCTCAAACCCTACTCAGCGCATCGCGCCGGATCGCTATTTTGCCGAAGTTGCCGTTCGCCAGCGTCTGGACGTGCTGGAAGAGCAGCTTCGTATGCTGGCGACGAAGCAACCTTTTTTCGAACAGCACGATATCCTCGCCTCAGTAAACGTCGATGGTCCAACCCTGCTTGCGCTGCGTCAGAACGCAAAATTGCAGGAGCTGATCGCCACCCTGCCGTGGATGCGCTTTGAGCTGGTGGAGCATGTCCGCCTGCCGCAGAATTCCTCGTTTGCGTCGATATGCGAATACGGCCCGCTGTGGCTGGATGACTTTGGCACCGGCATGGCGAACTTCTCCGCCCTGAGTGAAGTACGCTACGACTACATCAAAGTGGCCCGCGACCTGTTCATTATGCTGCGTCAAACCCCGGAAGGGCGGAATCTGTTTACGCTGTTATTACAGCTGATGAACCGCTATTGCCAGGGCGTGATTGTTGAAGGTGTGGAAACACTGGAAGAGTGGCGTGATGTGCAAAACTCCCCCGCAGCGGCGGCGCAAGGCTATTATCTCTCCCGCCCGGTACCCATGGATCGCCTCGATAGCGTTATAACGAACCTCTGATAAGCCCGCTTCCCTTTGTCTGGACTATAGTTTTACAGGACAGGTCATCAGGAAAGGGGATAAAAATGACGAGAACAACCAGGGTAATCTCCTGGACAGCAGGGATTTTCTTGTTGTTGATCGTGGTCGTCGCCATCATTATTGCGACGTTTGACTGGAACCGTCTCAAGCCGACCATCAACCAGAAAGTCTCAACCGAACTGAACCGCCCCTTCGCCATACGCGGTGATTTAGGGGTGGTGTGGGAGCGTCAGAAAGAGGAGCCCGGCTGGCGCAGCTGGATCCCCTGGCCACACGTCCATGCCGACGACATCATTCTCGGCAACCCGCCGGATATCCCGGACGTCACCATGATCCACCTGCCGCGCGTTGAAGCCACGCTGGCTCCGCTGGCGCTCCTCACCAAAACGGTCTATCTGCCGTGGATCAAACTTCAGCAGCCCGATGCGCGTCTGATCCGACTTTCAGAAAAAAACAACAACTGGACGTTTAACCTTGCCAGCGACAGCGAAAAAGATCCGAATGCCCAGCCTTCCTCCTGGTCATTCCGTCTCGACAATATTCTTTTCGATCGCGGACGGATCGCCATCGACGATAAGGTCAGCAAGGCGGATGTGGAGATCCTCGTCGATCCGCTGGGCAAACCGCTACCGTTTAGCGAGGTCACGGGCACGAAAGCAAAAGGCGACGCGGCAAGCGTGGGTGACTATGTCTTCGGCCTGACGGCAAAAGGACGCTACAACGATCGGCCTCTCAGCGGTAAAGGGAAAATTGGCGGAATGCTGGCGCTGCGGAGCGAAGGCACGCCGTTCCCGGTTCAGGCGGACTTCCGTTCCGGTAACACCCGCGTGGCGTTCGTTGGCACGGTCAACGATCCGATGAATATGGGCGGCGTCGACCTTCAGCTTAAATTTGCCGGCGATTCGCTGGGCGAGCTGTATGAACTGACCGGCGTGCTGCTGCCGGATACCCCGCCGTTCGAAACGGACGGGCATCTGGTTGCCAAAATCGACACCGAAAAATCGTCCGTTTTTGACTACCGGGATTTCAACGGCCGCATCGGCGACAGTGATATTCACGGCACGCTGACCTACACCACCGGAAAACCGCGCCCGAAACTGGAAGGGGATGTTGAGTCCCGTCAGCTGCGTCTGGCCGACCTGGGCTCGCTAATTGGCGTGGACTCGGGTAAAGGGACCAAGTCGAAAGAGGTCAAAAAGGATGTTCAGCCTGCCGGCAAAGTGCTGCCATACGATCGCTTCGAAACTGACAAATGGGACGTGATGGATGCGGATGTGCGCTTCAAAGGCGGAAAAATTGAACATGGCAGTACGCTGCCGATCAGCAATCTTTCGACCCATATCCTCCTCAAAAACGCTGACCTGCGCCTGCAGCCGCTGAAGTTCGGCATGGCGGGCGGGACAATTTCTTCGAACATTCATCTGGAAGGCGATAAAAAGCCGATGCAGGGAAGAGCGGAGATCCAGGCGCGTCGATTGAAGCTGAAAGAGCTGATGCCGAACGTAGAACTGATGCAGAAAACCCTCGGTGAAATGAACGGTGATGCCGACATTCGCGGCGTGGGGAACTCGGTGGCGGCGCTGCTGGGCAGCGGCAATGGTAACCTGAAGCTGCTGATGAACGACGGGCTGGTGAGCCGAAACCTGATGGAGATCCTGGGGCTGAACGTCGGTAACTACGTCATCGGGCAAATCTTCGGTGATGACGAGGTGCGGGTAAACTGCGCGGCGGCCAATCTGGATCTGGTTAACGGCGTGGCGCGTCCGCAGATATTTGCCTTCGACACGGAAAACGCGGTGATTAACGTGACCGGGACCGCCAGCATGGCCTCGGAGCAGCTTGATCTGACGATTGACCCGGAAAGTAAGGGGATCCGCATCATCACCCTGCGCTCGCCGCTTTACGTGCGCGGAACCTTCAAAAACCCGCAGGCGGGCGTGAAGCCCGGACCGCTGATTGCGCGCGGTGCGGTGGCTGCGGCCCTGGCGACGCTGGTCACCCCGGCCGCAGCGCTGCTGGCGTTGATTTCGCCGTCTGAGGGCGAAGCGAATCAGTGCCGGACTATTTTGTCGCAGATGAAGAAGTAGCTCCCTTTCTCCCTCTCCCTGTGGGAGAGGGCCGGGGTGAGGGCATCAGGCCGCAGTGAATTACAGAGCCTGGTGCTTCGTCTCGTGCGTCAGCAGCAGCGCAATCAGCGTCAGCGCCGCCATGGCCGCCAGATAGACGCCCACATAGAACAGACCATAGTTCGCCTGCAGCCAGGTGGCGATATACGGCGCAACGGACGCGCCCAGAATAGAGGCAACGTTGTAGGAGAACGACGCGCCGGTATAACGCACTTCCGTCGGGAACAGCTCAGGCAGCAGCGCGCCCATCGGGCCGAAGGTCAGCCCCATCAGGCTCAGACCAATCAGCAGATAGGCCATCACCAGCGCCGGACTACCTGAACCCAGCAGCGGCGGAAAGACGAACAGAGCAAACAGTATGATGAGCGTGGTGATCGTAATCATGCTCGCACGACGACCGAATTTATCCGCCAGCAGGCCCGCAATCGGAACCATCACGCCAAACCCGATCACCGCCATCATCAGCATCCACAGCACTTCGTTACGCGGCAGCCCCAGGCCAACCGGCGCGGCGGCGGTACTGAACGTCATGGAGTAGACGGTCATAATGTAGAACAGCGTATAGGTTGCCAGCATGATGAACGTGCCCAGTACGGTCACGCGGACGTGTTTGGTCAGCAGCGTACCCAGCGGCACTTTCACCTGCTTGTTCGCCGCGGCCACTTTCGCAAAAACAGGAGTCTCATGCAGCGAAACACGCACATACAGGCCAATCAGCACCAGCACGGCTGAGAAGATAAACGGGAGACGCCAGCCCCAGCTCATGAACTGTTCATCCGTCAGCAGCCACGAGAGCAGCAGGAACGTCCCGTTGGCAAAGAAGAAGCCAATCGGCGCGCCCAGTTGCGGGAATGAACCGTACAGCGCGCGCTTGCGCGCCGGAGCGTTCTCGGTGGCCAGCAGCGCCGCGCCGCCCCATTCACCGCCCAGCCCCAGACCCTGACCGAAACGCGCCAGCGCCAGCAGGACCGGCGCCAGAATGCCGATGGTTTCATAGGTCGGCAGCAGACCGATGGCTACGGTGGAGATGCCCATCGTCAGCAGCGAGGCCACCAGGGTGACTTTTCGGCCAATGCGATCGCCAAAGTGTCCAAACAGCGCAGAGCCAATCGGACGCGCAACAAACGCGATGGCAAAGGTCGCCAGAGACTGCAGCGTGGCCGCCGTCGGATCGCCCTGCGGGAAGAAAATATGCGGGAAGACGATGACCGCGGCGGTGGCATAAATATAAAAGTCGAAGAACTCAATGGCGGTGCCAATCAGCGAGGCGACGACAACTTTATTGCGCGAGTTTACCGGAACGTTTTCCGTTCCTGAGTCGAGTGTGGTGGCTGTTGCTTGCATAATATTTTCTTATTTTTGTCGAACGAAAGGCCATATTACGCACAGCTAAAGCGACATTTCAATCTGTAACAAAGCCGCGCGCTGGTGATAAAAGCAACAAAAAGCGGATAATTTTCAGGCCAGCGAAAACACGTCTATGAAATGCTTCACAGATTTTAAATATTAGTCAATTAAACTGGTTTTCGGTTAAATAAAAGTTACGGACTGGATTTATATGCTGAAATGATGAATCGGGCTGAAATTTCAGCCCGAGAGCGGGGCTAGCGGTGCGTTTTACCGGGCATTCGCGTGTCGCCTTTGTACTCGGCGGTGGCAATCCATGCCGCGCAGAACAGGGTCAGGCGCGCGAAAAAGTAGAAGAAGGCCATCAGTCCCAGCACCGAGCCAAACGCCGCGCCAGAAGGGGATTTCACCAGCGACGGCAGCGTGTAGGTCATCACGATTTTGATCACCTCAAAGCCGATCGCCGCAATCAACGTGCCGCGAATCAGCGCCTTCTTGCGCGGACGATGGCGGGGCAAGCGCCAGAAGATCCAGAAGAACAGCAGGTAGTTGGCAAAGATGGAAATGGCCAGCCCAATGCCGCGCCAGGCGGGCTTCAGCCATTCGATGTAATCAAGGTAGAGCGCGGAGATGATCATCTGCTGCGCCGAGCCCGCCACGGAGGTAATGGAAAGCGTCACGATCAGCGCGACGAGCAGGCCAATCAGCGAAACAAAATCGCGGAGATACTTCACCCAGATTTTCTCCTCGTCCTGCGGCTTACGCTCCCAGACGTCGCGCGACTGGGCGCGGATGGCCTCGCGCAGGTTGCCCATCCAGTTAACGCCGGAGTAAAGCGCAATCAGCAAACCGACGATACCCACGGTGGTACGCTGCTGAACGGCGGTATTGATGGTGCTCTTGAGGGTGCTGGCAAGGGTCGGGTCACTGACGTTATTCAGGATTTTATTGAAGATATCCTGCAGTAGCGTCGGGTGCGACGCGAGCACAAAACCGGCTGCCGCAAACGACACCATCAGGATTGGGATCATCGACAGGAAGGAAAAATAGGTGATGGCGGCACCAAACTGGTTCCCCATGCGGTCATTAAACCGTTCTGTGGCGCGTATCAGGTGCGCAATCATGGGAAACTGCTGAATTCTCGCGGCGATGCCGGTGACGGTCCCCAGCGCTTTGCTGGCGGTGCCTGGCGTTTTGGCCTCTTCGGGCCCGGTTTCCATCTTTTTGACGGGCTCATACTCTAAATGTTGGGTGGGTCGTTGCGGGTTGTTTTCCGGCGTCACGCGCATTTTCCTTTTCGTTGAGCTGGATGTGTTTTTGAATTATAGCTTGCGGCTAGTCCACGTAAGCTTTTGTGAGTTCGGTAAGCCACTCCATGAACAGATGGACCCGGCGGGAGAGGTTTCGGCGGTGAGGGTAAATCAGGGAGACGGGCATCGGTTCGGCCCGGTATTGCGGGAGGATCTCAATCAGTTTCTTCGCGCGCAGTAAATCGCGCACCCCAACCCGCGGAACCTGAATAATGCCCAGCCCGGCGAGACAGGCAGCCTGGTAAGTTTCCGTGCTGTTGACGGTTAACACCCCGCCCGTTTTTATCCACTGCGCCGCACTGCCGTTATAAAACTCAAAGCCCTGCGGGCGGGTTCCCAGCATCGCGGCGTAGTGGATCACGGCGTGCGAGCCTAAATCGTCCAGGGTTTCCGGATAGCCAAATCGCGCCAGATAGTCCGGGCTGGCGCAGTTAATCACCGACAGCTTGCCCAGCTGACGGGCAATCAGCCCTGAATCCTTCAAAGTGCCGACGCGCACCACGCAATCAAACCCTTCGCGGATCACATCCACCAGACGATCGCTGCTGCTGAGCTCGAGTTCAATGCCCGGATAGTGCTGCAGAAAAGCAGGCAGTTTGGGGATGACTAAATTTCGAGCAACGCCGACGGGCATATCCACGCGGAGCCGACCGCTGATGCTGGAGGGATCGTGCTGAAACATACCGTCGAGTTCATCAAGGTTTGCCAGCAGATCTTTCGCCCGTTCGTAATAGACCATGCCGTCCTGCGTCAGGCTGACGCGGCGCGTGGTGCGGTGCAATAGCTGGGTGCCAAGCCGGTTTTCCAGGGCCTGAATTTGCCGCGAGACGCTGCCTTTCGGCAGGGTTAATGTTTCGGCCGCGCGGGAAAAACTTTCCAGTTCCGCGACGCGGACGAACAGCTGCATTGCGTGAATTTTATCCATAGAGGAAGCTCATTGTTGTTTCTGGTGAAACAGTGAAGCGTTTTAACCCATCTTTATTGATTTTCTATCACCTAATAAGCTCTTTCTCAATCTCCTTAACAGCCAAAACGAGGTTTATGATGAGTGAACGTATCGCATTAGTGACGGGTGGTAGCCGTGGTCTGGGCAAAAACGCTGCGTTAAAGCTGGCGGCAGACGGCACGGGAATTGTCCTGACATACAACCGTAGCCAGCAGGAAGCGCTGGATGTTGTGCATGAAATTCAGCAAAAAGGCGTCAACGCAGCGGCATTACAGCTCAACGTCGGTGATATCACGAGTTTTGATCATTTTGCCCGACAGCTTCAGGAAACCCTTAAGACCGTCTGGCAGCGCGAAACCTTTGACTATTTATTGAACAATGCCGGAACGGGTTTATACGCGCCCTATGCCGACACGACGGAGGCTCAGTTTGATGAAGCGCTGAACATTCATTTCAAAGGACCTTTCTTCCTGACCCAGCGCCTGCTGCCGCTGCTTAACGACGGGGGTCGTATCCTCAACGTCTCCAGCGGACTGGCCCGTTTTACCCAGCCGGGCTCTGGGACCTACGCGGCCATGAAGGGGGCGATGGAAGTGCTGACGCGTTATCAGGCGAAAGAGCTGGGCGCGCGCGGAATTTCCGTCAATATCATTGCGCCGGGCGCGATAGAAACTGACTTTGGCGGCGGACGCGTGCGCGACAATGCGGAGCTGAATCAGCTTCTGGCCTCGCAGACGGCGCTGGGACGGGTGGGGCTGCCGGACGATATTGGCGATGCCATTGCGGCACTGCTCAGCGATAAGCTGGGCTGGATGAATGCGCAACGTATTGAAGTATCAGGCGGTATGTTCCTGTGATACACGGGCTTAGGGGGAAGGAGCCCCTTAAGGAAACCCTTAGTATGGATGTGTCTGCATACTGACAGTGATAAAGAACGCAGGCAGCCATAGCCGATAACCCATTTTCATCACGATATTTCTCCAGAGAAAGACCCGGATGTTTTTTTATTAACGCAGCGGCCGCTGAAAATATTTTCAGCGAATGACGTTTGATATTCGTTTCCTCTTAATAGTGACATTAAAGAGGAAACGACGTCCGGGAAATATCTGCTAAAAAGCGGTTGGTCAGGAATTATTATTCAGGTATTCCTGCTGTAATAAACCAAATAGCCAGTCATTTTGCCAGCGCCCCGCAAGGTAATAGCTTTCGCGTAATTCACCTTCCAGGCGAAAGCGGGCTTTTTCCAGCAGGCGTCTTGACGCGACATTTCCCGCGGTGACGGTGGCGGTGAGTCGCCGTATACCGCCCTGATGAAAAGCGTAATCGCAAAGCACTTTCAGGGATTCAAAGCCGTAACCTTTCCCCTGCGCCTCGGGTGCGAAAAGGAAGCCCACTTCTGCGCAGTCCTCCTCCCGATGAATATACCCGGTAACGCCCAGCGGGGCCTGTGAGGCGGTGTCACGTACGACGAGACAAAGCCAGTGGGCGCTGCCCGGTGCCCATGGGGCCAGGCGCGAATCAAACGCCTCGCGGATCGCCGCGACGGGACGATCTTCCGCCACAAAGCGCATCACGTCCGGGTGCTGCTGTAGCGCCAGAAAAAAGGGCCAGTCTTGTTCCTGAAGGGGCGAACAGGTGAGGCGAGAGGTAATTAAAACCGGCATTCAGATTCTCCTGAAACATTTTAAATCATTTTAGGGTTGTCACTTTATTTCAACAGAAAGTCAGGTATGGTTAACCGCGTATAAATAAAAAGAATAAAGGGCGTTTCGTGCCCATTCCGGATGTCTTCGTTGTCGCTTAAGGAAAACAATGACTCTCAGCACATCACATCATATTCGCGAACAGTTTGAACACTGTCTGGCGGTCATTCGCCATGCGTCGGTGGAAATTTTACTCCTTCTGAATGTACATGCTTCTGAGGGCAAAGATCCACGCTGGTTCCTGGAACAACTCGACAGCGCGCGATTAGCTCTGGGCGGCTGGGGAGCCGTTGCGAAAAAACTCAACCTGAATGATGCCGAGATGTCGGAATTTACGCTCCAGCTGCGCCTGCTGCAGCAGCGCGTTCCGCAGTATGAAAGCGGACAGGATGTGAGTGAAAACCAGCTTATTGCGGCGATGCGGTTTGTGACGGCTCTGGAACATCTTCGCCTGCAGCAGCCGCTGTTGACCTACAGCACTGACCTGGCACCGGGAAGCGAACTCCAGCAGCAGCAGGCGCACAAGCAGGTACGCGCGATTGAGCTGATGATTAAAGGGCTCATCCAGCAGGCCTGGCCCGATCAGGTGCGGCTGAACAACCATCTCAAGACCCTGTTTAACGCTGACCGCGTGCGGCGCTGGCTGAAGCTTGGCGAGATCAATGATGTCCTCAGCGGCATGATGTTCAGCGAACTGGCGCAGATGCTGGTGGATAAAAAAGAGTTCAGCCGCTATTACGCTTCGCTGTTCAGCGACCCGTCCATGCTGACGCTGCTGGTTGAACCGCGCAAAACGCTGCAAACCTTCCTCGATGACATTCGGCAAATCCGCAACAGCATCACCGTTCAAAAAACGTTAAGCTCGGCGCAAATCCAGCTGCTGGATAACTACTATGCGCAGATCGCGCGGCCCGTTCAGCGCGCGTTTGAAGAGGGGAGAACGCGCGTCAATCCGGCCGGATTCATGGCGGTAGATGCCAGCGAATTGCATACCTTCTGGGAAAAGGCGCAGAAAATGGATCGGGTCACCGGTGGGGATCTGTTTGAAGTCCGTGACACCATTGAAAAGCCGACCCAGCGCGCGCCGCGTACCCCCGAACAACGCGAGCAGCTCATTTCCGGTGCGCTATGGGGGGCGGTTGGCGTCATGGTGATTGCTATCGTGGCGGGGGGCTTCTGGCTGGTGACCAGCAGCAAACCGCAGCCTGCAACCGCCAGCGCGGCTGAAGCGGCTTCTCCGCAGGAAATGCGCGAGACGCCTTCTTCGCGCGAAACGCTCACGCGCATGGGGGTCACCTGGGACGAGAATAATTTCCGCTCGGCCATTAACCGCAACGATACCCGCGTGACCCTGCTGTTTTTGCAGGGCGGCATGGACTGGAAGCTCTCCTGGACCGAAGAGGCGATGTCGGCAGGCTATGACGATGTGCTGGAGCTGATGTTACGCTATCGGCAGAACATGGTGGAAGAGAAGCCGTGCCGTCGCTTCATCAACACGCTCAGCCACGCCATGTCGAACGGCGAGTCTCTGACCTCGGTACGTAAAGAGTATCTCAAAGCTTTCTGCACCGTTCCTGCGGTGGTGAAACGCCAGCAGCACGATCTCGACATGGCCACACGCCGCGCGCAGTCGCAGCCGGATGCCACCACGAAAAAATGGCAGTCCATTCAGACTGCCATTTATGAGGTGATTCGCTAACATTTTTCCCCTTACCCCAGCCCTCTTCCCATAGGGGCGAGGGAGATGAAGAGCGCACCGTGCAGTCCCCTCTCCCCTATGGGGAGAGGTTTAGGGTGAGGGCACCAGACCGCACCCCACTTAAGGCTCCCCATACAACCCAATCAGCCGCCGCACCACGCCGTTCGTCCAGCCGAAACCGTCCTGTAGCGGATACTCACCCCCGCCGCCTTCGCGCGGCGTGCTGCTGGCGATGTGATACTTCTCAATCAGCTTGTGATGCGTCTTATAAAAATGGTTCACCGTATGCAGCCAGCTCCAGGCGATCTCATCGCCCAGCGAGTCGTTGCCGTACTGCTTGAACCCCTGAATCGCCATCCACTGCAGCGGCGCCCAGCCGTTGGGTTTATCCCACTGCTCGCCGGTTTCGTACTCGGTCGCCAGAATTCCACCTGGGGTCAGCAGCCGCGATTTGACCGCATCAGACAAACGTTCTGCCTGCTCGTGCGTCGCCATTCCAACATACAGCGGCACAATGCTGGCGGCAGAAAACAGCGCCAGCTCTTCGCGTCGCCAGTCGTAATCGCGGTAACAGCCGCTCTCCTCATCCCACAGATAGCGGTTCACCGCCGCGCGGCGATCGTTGGCTTTCTGGCGAAACGCCTCTGCCGTCTCTTTATCCCCTTTCGACGCGGAAATGTTGGCGATAGCGCTTTCCAGCTTGAACAGGAAGGCGTTCAGATCGATGGGGATAAACTGCGTCGTGCGGATGCTGGCGAGCCGCGACGGATCGCGCAGCCAGCGGGACGAGTAATCCCAGCCGGACGCCGCCCCCGCGCGCAGGTCGCGATACACCTCATTGGGCGGACGACCCGAGTGGCGGGCAGTTTCCACGTCCTCGATCCACGATTCGTCGCGCGGGGTATCACGGTCGTCCCAGTAGCGGTTGAGCAGTGAACCGTCCGGCATGCGCACGGCGCTGCGGTAAGCCTGGTTAAGCAGCAGCGACTCCGCGCCGTCCATCCAGAAGGCGTACTCCATTTTGAGGTGATCCAGATAGCGTTTCGCACCGCGCACGCCGTCCTCCTCGAACAGCTCCACCATCAGGGCAAAGACCGGCGGCTGCGAGCGGCTGAGATAATAGGTGCGGTTGCCGTTGGGGATATGCCCGTAGCGTTCAATCAGCCAGGCAAAGTTGTCCGCCATACACTTGAGCAGATCGTTACGGCCGCTCTCCGCCAGCCCCAGCATGGAGAAATAGGAATCCCAGTAGTAGGTCTCGCTGAATCGCCCGCCGGGGACGATATAGGCCTGCGGTAGGGCCAGCAGGGAAGACCAGGGAATATGATCCTGCGGCTCGCGCGTCAGCACCGGCCACAGGTTATCAATGTGCTCTTTCAGGGAGAGTCCCGGGTCGGAGACATATTCTGTGCCGTACGTTTCCGGCATCCAGAAGTGGTTCTCCACAAACTGGCGCAGGTCGAAATCCCGGTGGCGTCTGACCTTGCGGTAGCGGATCAGGATATCTAACGGATCCATCTTCGGCGCGCAGTCGGGGAAGGTTTTACTGTCCGCAAACAGCCGCGTCGACTGCACATGCTCGAACAGTTCAAGATAGCGGTCTGCGGGCGTCAACGCATCGGAGGCGGGTAGCCCCTCGATCATTTCGGGTTCCGGCTCCGCCTCAATCATTTCATCCAGTTTCAACTCGCAGGGATCGGTCTCGTAGCGCAGCTCTTCTGCAATCTCGAACTCGATGTTCTCGGTAGCCTGTAGTTTCTGGTTGAACATGGTGATAGGGACCTCCGGTTGTGTGTTCAAAAGACAGGTTTATCCGGGCGTCTTATAAGCGTAGACATTCGCTTCGGTAGATGGGGAGGGAAATGTGCGGTAGATCACTATTTTCGGAGCATTCGTTTTGCAACGATTTATGAATGTTAAAAAAATGCCCCTCAGGAGAGGGGCATCAGGATTAACGCATAGTAACAAACTCTTCCGCGGCCGTCGGGTGGATGGCCACGGTGTTGTCGAAGTCTTTCTTGGTTGCACCCATCTTCAGCGCTACGGCGAAGCCCTGCAGGATCTCGTCCATGCCGAAGCCGATGCCGTGGATGCCGACAATCTTCTCTTCCGGACCTACGCAGACCAGCTTCATGCGGCACGGCTGACGGTGTGAGGTGACGGCGGTGTACATCGCGGTAAACGCCGATTTATACACTTTCACCTGGTCGTCGCCGTACTGCTCGCGCGCCTGCGGCTCGGTTAAGCCGACGGTGCCGATTGGCGGGTGGCTGAAAACCACGGTCGGGATGTTGCTGTAGTCCAGATGCTCGTCCGGCTTGTTGTTGAACAGGCGCTCGGAGAGACGACGACCCGCCGCAACGGCGACCGGCGTCAGCTCAACCGCGCCGGTGTTGTCGCCGACCGCATAAATGCCCGGTACGCTGGTGTTCTGGAATTTATCGACGACGATATAGCCTTTTTCGTCGGTTTTTACGCCCGTCACGCCCAGGTTGAAGTTATCGTTCGCAGGTTCACGGCCAATCGCCCAGATCAGGCAATCGACGGTCTGGCTACGGCCATCTTCCAGCTCAAGCGTCAGGCTGCCGTCCGCGTTTTTCACCACCGCTTTTGGCACGGCGTTGGTGTGCAGGGTCGGGCCTTCGGTGTTCATCACTTCAACCAGCGTATCGACAATCAGCGGGTCAAAGCTGCGCAGCGGCGCGTGTTTACGTACGAACAGGTGCGCTTCTGCGCCCAGGCCGTTAATCACGCCGGCCAGTTCCACCGCAATGTAACCCGCGCCAACAACGGCAACGCGTTTTGGCAGGGCAGGCAGTTCGAAAAAACCGTCGGAGTCGATGCCGTATTCCACGCCCGGGATGTTCGGGTGGCTCGGACGACCGCCGGTGGCGATCAGGATGTGATCGGCGGTGATCGTCTCGCCGTTCACTTCGATCGTTTTCGCGTCCACAAAGCGGGCGAAACCGTGGATAACGTCAACGTTATTTTTACCCAGCACGTTGTCGTACGAGGTGTGAATGCGGTCGATGTAGGCGGTACGGCTGGCGATCAGTTTTTCCCAGTCGAAGTGGTTGATGGTGGTGTCAAAGCCGTAGTCCGGGCCATACATATGGATAGCTTCACGGATCTGCGCCGCATGCCACATCACTTTCTTCGGTACACAACCCACGTTCACGCAGGTGCCGCCCAGCGCTTTGGCTTCAATCAGCGCGCACTTCTGGCCGTACATGGCCGCACGGTTGATGGAGGCGATGCCGCCGCTGCCGCCGCCGATGGCGATGTAGTCATAATGCTTAGTCATTGCTTTTGTCCTTAATCGTGAATTGCCGCGATTGTATACCTGAAATCAATAGTTTCCACCGATGGCTGCGATTACTCCGGCACGATCCAACTGACGGTGGCGTGGCCTGTACCCGCTGGCACCAGCGTTTTATGCAGCCACGGCAGCACGTTGTTCATCTGCGCTTCAAGCTTCCACGGCGGGTTGATCACAATCATGCCGGAGGCGGTCATGCCGCGCTGATCGCTGTCAGGGCGTACCGCCAGCTCGATCTGCAGGATCTTGCGGATGCCGGTGGCTTCCAGGTCTTTGATCATGCGTTTGATTTGCGCGCGCAGCACCACCGGGTACCACAGGGCATAGGTGCCGGTAGCAAAGCGTTTGTAGCCTTCGTGGATACCGGTCACCACCGCCTGATAGTCGGTTTTGATTTCGTACGGCGGGTCGATCAGCACCAGGCCGCGACGGGAAACCGGCGGCAGTTTGGCCTTCAGCTGCTGGTAACCGTCGGATTTTTCCACGCGGGCGCGGCTGTCTTTCTGAAATTCGGAACGCAGCAGCGGGTAGTCGCTCGGATGCAGTTCGGTCAGCTGGAGGCTGTCCTGCTCGCGCAGCAGCTGGCGAGCAATCAGCGGTGAGCCAGGGTAGTAGCGCAACTGGCCGTTACGGTTGAAGTGATTCACCACGCCGATGTACGGCTCCAGCTCGGCAGGCAGGTCGTCCTGCTGCCAGACGCGGGCAATCCCTTCCAGATATTCACCGGTACGCTCGGCATGCTCGCCGCTCAGCTGATAACGGCCCGCGCCCGCGTGCGTGTCCAGATAGAGAAACGGCTTCTCTTTCTCTTTGAGCGATTCGATGATCAGGCTCTGAACGGTGTGTTTAAGGACGTCGGCGTGGTTGCCTGCGTGGAAGCTGTGGCGATAACTGAGCATGGATGAATGTGTTCCAGGTAGTAAACGTAGGCCCGATAAGCGTAGCGCCATCGGGCAAAAATAGAGCGTATCGCCACAGTATACAGAAAAGTTTCCACTGCCGCGAAAGCGCAACGTCCGGCATTGAAATCCTCTACACTTAACCCCATTCTAGATCCCATATGCACAGCGCCGGATGCGCGCTTCATTCACCTATTTCAACAGGACAGCGTTTATGACCAATCCATTACTGACGCCTTTTTCGTTGCCGCCGTTTTCTAAAATCCTCCCTGAGCATGTGGTTCCAGCCGTTACGCAATCGCTGGACAACTGCCGCGCGGCGGTAGAAAGCGTGGTAGCGCAGGGCGCGCCGTACACCTGGGAAAATCTGTGTCAGCCGCTGGCCGAAGTGGACGACGTGCTGGGGCGTATCTTCTCCCCAGTGAGCCACCTGAACTCGGTAAAAAACAGCCCGGAACTGCGCGAAGCCTACGAACAGACCCTGCCGCTGCTCTCTGAGTACAGCACCTGGGTCGGCCAGCACGAAGGGCTGTACAAAGCCTACCGCGACCTGCGCGACGGCGACCACTATGCCGAACTGAGCACGGCGCAGAAAAAATCGGTCGATAACGCCCTGCGTGATTTTGAGCTGTCCGGGATTGGCCTGCCAAAAGAGAAGCAGACCCGCTACGGCGAAATCGCCGCGCGTCTGTCCGAGCTGGGCAACCAGTACAGCAACAACGTGCTCGACGCCACCATGGGCTGGACGAAGCTGATTACCGACGAAGCTATGCTTTCCGGTATGCCGGAAAGCGCGCTGGCGGCGGCAAAAGCCCAGGCTGAAGCGAAAGAGCAGGAAGGCTTCCTGTTAACGCTGGATATCCCGAGCTATCTGCCGGTGATGACCTACTGCGACAACCAGGCCCTGCGCGAAGAGATGTACCGTGCGTACAGCACCCGCGCCTCCGATCAGGGGCCGAATGCCGGTAAGTGGGACAACAGCCCGGTAATGGCGGAAATCCTCGCCCTGCGTCACGAGCTGGCGCAGCTGCTGGGCTTCGAAAACTACGCCGATAAATCCCTCGCCACCAAAATGGCGGAGAACCCGCAGCAGGTGCTCGACTTCCTGACCGATCTGGCGAAACGCGCCCGTCCGCAGGGTGAGAAAGAGCTGGCCCAGCTGCGCGCCTTCGCGAAAGCCGAGTTCGGCGTGGACGAGCTGCAGCCGTGGGATATCGCGTACTACAGCGAAAAACAGAAGCAGCACCTCTACAGCATCAGCGACGAGCAGCTGCGCCCGTACTTTCCGGAAAACAAAGCCGTTAACGGCCTGTTCGAAGTGGTGAAACGCATCTACGGCATCACTGCCAAAGAGCGTACCGTTATCGACGTCTGGCACCCGGACGTGCGTTTCTTCGAGCTGTATGACGAGAAAAACGAACTGCGCGGCAGCTTCTACCTCGATCTCTACGCGCGTGAGAACAAGCGCGGCGGGGCATGGATGGACGACTGCGTGGGCCAGATGCGTAAAGCCGACGGTTCTCTGCAGAAGCCGGTCGCCTACCTGACCTGTAACTTCAACCGTCCGGTAAGCGGCAAACCGGCGCTGTTCACCCACGACGAAGTGATTACCCTGTTCCACGAGTTCGGTCACGGTCTGCACCATATGCTGACCCGCATCGAAACCGCAGGCGTGGCCGGTATCAGCGGCGTGCCGTGGGATGCCGTCGAGCTGCCAAGCCAGTTTATGGAAAACTGGTGCTGGGAGCCGGACGCGCTGGCGTTTATCTCCGGTCACTACGAGACCGGCGAGCCGCTGCCGAAAGAGCTGCTGGATAAAATGCTGGCGGCGAAAAACTACCAGGCGGCGATGTTCATCCTGCGCCAGCTGGAGTTCGGCCTGTTCGATTTCCGCCTGCACGCCGAGTTTAGCCCGGAGCAGGGCGCGAAAATCCTTGAGACCCTGGCCGAGATTAAAAAGCAGGTTGCCGTTATTCCAGGGCCAACCTGGGGCCGCTTCCCGCACGCGTTCAGCCACATCTTCGCAGGCGGCTACGCGGCGGGTTACTACAGCTACCTGTGGGCCGACGTGCTGGCGGCAGATGCCTTCTCCCGCTTCGAAGAAGAGGGGATCTTCAACCGCGAAACCGGCCAGTCGTTCCTCGATAACATCCTGACCCGCGGCGGGTCTGAAGAGCCAATGGTGCTGTTCAAACGATTCCGCGGACGCGAGCCGCAGCTGGATGCGATGCTTGAGCATTACGGGATCAAAGGCTGATTGTTACGTGAAGATCTGCTTAGTAGATGAAACAGGCGCCGGAGACGGCGCCTTATCAGTTCTGGCGGCCCGCTGGGGGCTGGAGCACGATGAAGAAAACCTGATGGCGCTGGTGATGACGCCGGAACATCTCGAATTACGCAAGCGCGACGAACCGAAGCTCGGCGGGATTTTCGTCGACTTTGTCGGCGGCGCGATGGCGCACCGGCGCAAGTTCGGCGGCGGTCGCGGCGAAGCGGTGGCCAAAGCGGTCGGCATCAAAGGGAGCTACCTCCCGGACGTGGTTGATGCCACGGCTGGGCTGGGGCGCGATGCGTTTGTGCTGGCGTCAGTTGGCTGTCGCGTGCGGATGCTGGAGCGTAATCCGGTGGTCGCTGCGCTGCTCGACGACGGGCTGACGCGAGGCTACGCGGACCCGGAAATCGGCCCCTGGCTGCAGGATCGTTTGCAGCTGATCCACGCCTCCAGCCTGACGGCATTGACGGATATCACCCCGCGCCCGCAGGTGGTCTATCTCGACCCTATGTTCCCGCATAAGCAGAAAAGCGCGCTGGTAAAGAAAGAGATGCGGGTGTTTCAGTCGCTGGTGGGGCCGGATTTGGATGCCGATGGCCTGCTGGAGCCGGCTCGTCAGCTTGCCACGAAGCGGGTGGTGGTAAAGCGCCCGGACTATGCGCCGCCGCTGGCGGACGTTGCGACCGCTAACGCAGTGGTCACGAAAGGGCACCGGTTTGATATTTATCCGGGTACGCCGGAATAAAAAAAGCCGGGTGGCGGCTTCGCCTTACCCGGCCTGTGGCCTCGATCTATTCCCTCTCCCTTGGGGAGAGGGTTAGGGTGAGGGGAATTTAACGCACTTATTCGTCTTCTTCGTCACGCAGTGGAACAATCAGCATATCCACGTGAACGGTGTTAATCAGCTGGCGCGCTGAAGACATCAGCTTGCTCCAGAAGTCCTGATGGTGACCGCAAACCACCAGGTCCATATCGTATTTCTTGATCGCATCAACCAGCACCTGGCCCAGGTCGCCGCTGCCGCTAAGGGTTTCGGTAATTGGATAGCCCGCGTTGGTGGAGAGTTCGCTCAGGGCATGGTGAGTCTCTTCGGAGATGCGCTTCTGCATATCGCCAAGATTCACGTCGATCAGACCGGTGTAGAGGTCGGAGTAATTCACGTCAACGTGAATCAGCGAAACTTTCGCGTTGTAGGGACGTGCCATGGATACCGCTTTATCAACCAGCACTTTGCTCTCAGGGGAGAGGTCTACCGCGATGAGAATGTGTTTGTAAGCCATAGTGTTACTCCTTCCTTAAGTTATCGATGACTAAGTGAGAATGCCGTCGTCTGATACTTTCATTACGGCCCAGTTAAACATATTTTTCAAGCTTTGGTGTTGATAACGATTAACCTTGTGGCAAAAAAATTAACGGATCTCCTACACTATTAAATGAGCCGTTCGGATATTAAAACGCGAACCGGATCGACTTCTGGTCATTCTTTCACTGAACTGTCTGTCAGGGCATTGGGGTGCGGTAGCTCAGGAGCCTTGCTTCGTGGGCGGACGCCGGGGAGGATGTATGATTAGCACCGTCGCATTGTTTTGGGCGTTATGCGTGGTTTGCATAGTGAATATGGCGCGCTACTTCTCATCGTTACGTGCGCTGTTAGTGGTACTTCGTGGTTGCGATCCGTTGCTTTATCAGTATGTGGACGGTGGAGGGTTCTTCACCTCGCATGGACAGCCCAGCAAGCAGATGCGTCTGGTGGGATACATCTACTACCAGCGCTACCGCGATCATCACGATGAAGAGTTTATTCGTCGCTGCGAGCGCCTGCGTCGTCAGTTCATTTTGACCAGCGCCCTGTGCGGGCTGGTCGTGGTCAGTATGATTGCATTGATGATTTGGCACTGAGCATAAAAAAAGCGGGTCAGTTTCCTGACCCGCTTTTTTGTCGCCTTCAACCGATTAAATCAGCTTCAGCGAAATCCAGTACAAACCGCCTGACAGCAGGATGGACGCCGGAAGGGTGAACACCCAGGCCATCAGAATGTTGGTCACGGTTTTGCGCTGCAGACCGCCGCCGTCAACAATCATTGTACCTGCCACGGACGAGGAGAGTACGTGGGTGGTGGATACCGGCATACCGGTGTAGCTCGCCAGACCGATAGACACTGCCGCCGTCATCTGCGCGGACATACCCTGCGCATAGGTCATGCCTTTCTTACCGATCTTCTCTCCGATGGTGGTCGCCACACGACGCCAGCCAATCATCGTACCAATACCGAGTGCCAGCGCGACGGCCATGATGATCCAGATTGGCGCGTACTCAATGGTGTTGAGCATATCGCTTTTCAGTTTCTTCAGCAGACGTTTGTCGTCACCATTCACCTCTGGCAGCTTCGCGACTTTATCGGTCACGTCAGAGATGCAGAGCATGATACGACGCAGCTGACCACGCTGTTCAACGGCCAGTTTGTCGTAGCTTTCGATGTCGCCCAGCATGCCCTTGGCGCGTTCCAGCGCGTTAATCGCGTTAGCTGGATGGCAGTGGAATTCGCCAGGCGCGGTGGTTGCACCTGCTTCCGGAGAAGGGATCAATTGATCAACGCCGGTCGCTTTTTTCAGCAGGTCAGGATGCTGCTGGAAATAGGTTTCAACGTTGTTGACCGCATCGCGGGTACGGGTGATTTCGTAACCAGAGGCGTTCATGTTCACCACGAAGCCTGCCGGTGCGACGCCGATCAGAACCAGCATCACCAGACCAATGCCTTTCTGCCCGTCGTTCGCGCCGTGTGAGAAAGCCACGCCGATAGCAGAAATGATCAGGGCGATACGCGTCCAGAACGGCGGCTTTTTCTTGCCGTCTTTCTTCTCACGCTCTGCTGGCGTCAGGTGGATACGCGCACGTTTTTTCGTGTTACTCCAGTAGCGACGCAGGATGAAAATCAATCCCCCCGCGACTACCAGACCCACGATAGGGGAGATGATCAGGGAGCCGAAAATGCCCAGTACTTTAGGCAGGTTCAGCGCATCAACAACCGATGTCCCGGTCATCAGGGCGTTGGTTAACCCGATGCCGATAATCGCGCCGATGAGCGTGTGAGAACTGGATGCAGGCAGGCCGAAATACCAGGTACCGAGGTTCCAGATAATTGCAGCAAGCAGCATTGAGAACACCATAGCGAGGCCATGGCCAGAACTAACGTTAAGCAGCAGATCCGTTGGCAGCATATGCACGATGGCATACGCAACGCTCAGCCCGCCCAGGAGAACACCAAAAAAGTTAAATACCGCCGCCATAACAACCGCAAGCTGCGATCGCATTGCGCGAGTGTAGATAACCGTCGCTACTGCGTTTGCAGTGTCGTGGAAGCCGTTGATCGCTTCGTAAAACAGTACAAAAACCAGAGCAAGCAATAATAAAAGCCCGGTATGTAAATCCAGGCCGGCAAACAAATGTAGCATAGGACGTTACGCCATTTTGAGGACATGAACGCGGCGCATTATCCAGGACAAATGCGCGGCGGGCAAAGTGAAATATAGACTTTTTTTGACATACCACCTGATTTGAGAAATGCCTCATAAAGGATATTCTTTAAATTTCAATGGAATGCCTTTGTAATATCTTTTTACGCTGGTGTGACCACAGAGGAAACTTTACAATCCGCGGCAGTTAACAAAGAGGGTTTTGACGTGGAAAGGTTTGATGCCGTGGTAATTGGCGCCGGTGCGGCGGGTATGTTTTGTGCGGCAATGGCCGGACAGGCGGGTCGTCGCGTACTGCTGCTGGATAACGGTAAAAAGCCCGGCCGTAAGATCCTGATGTCCGGCGGCGGGCGCTGCAACTTTACTAATCTGTATGTTGAACCCGCGGCCTATTTGAGCCAAAACCGTCATTTTTGTAAATCTGCGCTGGCGCGCTACACACAATGGGATTTTATCGATCTCGTGGGCAAGCACGGCATCGCATGGCATGAGAAGACGCTGGGACAGCTGTTCTGCGACGACTCCGCGCAGCAGATTGTCGATATGCTGGTGGCCGAGTGCGAGAAGGGCGGCGTCGTCATGCGCCTGCGCACGGAAGTGCTGGAAGTCGCCCGCGACGACCAGGGCTATACGCTGCAGCTGAACGGTGAAACCGTCAGCGCTGACAGCCTGGTGATCGCCAGCGGCGGCCTGTCGATGCCGGGGCTGGGCGCCTCCCCGTTCGGCTATAAGATTGCCGAACAGTTTGGCCTGAAAGTCTTGCCTACGCGCGCCGGGCTGGTGCCGTTTACGCTGCATAAACCGCTTCTCGAACAGCTTCAGACGCTGTCCGGCGTGTCTGTTCCCTCGGTCATTACCGCCGAAGACGGGACGGTGTTCCGCGAAAATCTGCTCTTTACCCATCGCGGCCTCTCCGGACCGGCGGTGCTGCAAATCTCCAGCTACTGGCAGCCGGGTGAGTTCGTCACGGTGAATCTGCTCCCCGATTGCGATCTCGACGCGTTCCTTAACGAGCAGCGTACCGCGCACCCGAATCAAAGCCTGAAAAACACCCTGGCAATGCAGCTGCCAAAACGTCTCGTGGAATGTTTGCAGGTGCTGGGGCAGATTCCGGACGTGTCGCTTAAGCAGTTGAATAGCCGCGAGCAGGAAACGCTGGTCGAGACCCTGACAAACTGGCGCGTTCAGCCAAACGGCACCGAAGGCTACCGCACGGCAGAGGTCACGCTGGGCGGGGTCGATACGAATGAGCTCTCGTCCCGCACCATGGAAGCGCGCAACGTGCCGGGGCTCTATTTTATTGGCGAAGTGATGGACGTGACCGGCTGGCTCGGCGGGTACAACTTCCAGTGGGCATGGGCAAGTGCCTGGGCGTGTGCTCAGGCGCTGGCAGAGGACAAGTGACCTAAGCGCGCTGCCACTCGTCACGGTTGGCTTTATGGGCTGACGGTGGTTGCGTCCGTCACGGCCAGAATATTGCTCGCGGCCACGGTCCCCATCTTGATATATGACGCTGCGGTAACGCCGCCAATATGCGGTGAAATAACCACTTTTTCTACGGACTGCCAGAGGTGCGGCGCCGTCAGCGGCTCGTGGGGAAAGCTGTCCAGCGCCGCGCTGTGCAGCGTGCCATCCCGGAGCGCCGCCAGTAACGATTCACTGTGGATCAGTCCGCCGCGTGCCGTATTGACCAGAATGGCGTTCCGCTTGCAGTGTGCAAGCGTCTGGCTATTGATCATTCCCCGATTCTCATCGGTCAGCGGACAGTGCAAAGAGATAACATCGGAACGGGAAAGAAGTCCGTTCAGCGTTTCTGCGCGTTCGCACAGGGCAGGCATGGACTTAGCATAGGGATCGTAAGCCAGCACCTTCATGCCGAAAGCGTGACCAATAGTCGCCACGCGCGAGCCGATAGCACCCAACCCAATTAGCCCTAACGTTAAGCCCTCCAGCTCAATGGATTTATGCGTCGCCTTATCCCAGTGCCCGTCTCGCAGCCGCTTGTCCAGAGGCACCACCGACTTTGCGCAGGCCAGGATCAGCGCCCAGGTATGTTCAGCCACTGCCGCCGCGTTTGCGCCAGGCGCAGAGCGGACGGCGATGTTGCGCTCGGCCGCTGCCGTCTGGTCTATCACATCGATCCCGCTTCCGTGCTTGGAAATAACCTGCAGAGCCGGAGCCGCATCCATGACCTTCGCGGTGATCCTGCCGTAACGTACCAGGATTGCCACAGGATTGTGTCGTTTACACAGCGCGATCAGGTCATCTTCTGTGGGCTGACGGCCCGCAAACACTACCTCAAAGCCCTGCAACATCACCATGGCCTGCTCCGCCAGGTCGCTACCGGTAACCAGCACTACGTCTTTGCCCCCCATCACAGCGTCTCCCCGTCAGCTAACATTCCTGCTTTACGAAGCGCGTCATCAAGCCAGTGTGGACGTAAATCGCCTTCACGGATGGCGGCAAGACGCCGGGTCTCCATCTCCAGCTTTTCTTTTGCCAGAGCGATAACCTCCTGAACCTCATCTCGCGGGATAACGACCACGCCGTCGATATCCGCGACAACCAGATCCCCGGCCTGAACCGTCGCCCCGGCGACTGAAATGGGATGATTAACCCGGCCAGAGATTAACTTTGTCGGGCCGCAGGGGTTCAGACCGGCAGAAAAGACAGGGTAGTGACCTTTGCTCAGGGTATCGGCGTCACGTACAGCGCCATCAATAATAATGCCCGCAATGCCGCTCGCCTGAGCCTGAGTGGCCATGATTTCCCCAAGCAGCGCGCAGCTCAGGTCGCCTTTGCCATCGACGATCAGGACATCGCCGGGCTGCGCCACCGCCATCGCGGCATGAATCGCCAGATTATCACCCGGACGGACTTCCACGGTGACGGCCGGACCCGCAACGGACATATGTGGGGCCAGCGGTTTGATGCGGCCATGAAGCGTACCGCGGCGACCGGCCACGTCGGCCAGAATAGCTGCCTGATACTCGGCAGCCCGACGAACGTCCTCGGCAGAAACGCGCTCGAAATGGCGATTAATCGATTTTTTTTCAGTAACGGACATAAATGCCTCCATATTGTTTTACTGGGTACAATGCAGGTGTACAGAACAAAACAACTATAGCGGTGTTGCTTTCCTTTTAGCCAGACCCGAGGTGGCGTTTGTGATGTAAACACGAAGTGACTCACAAAATTTGAGGTACACTCACTGCCGGGCTAACAAGGAGATAATGATGGGGAATGAAGGCGTTGTAGCGGTTGAAAAAGCGCTGGCTTTACTGGATTGCTTCCGTCCTGGAGATGAGAGCCTGACGCTGACCGCGCTGGCACAGCTGTCGGGTTATCACAAAACCACGGTTTACCGCTTAATGAATTCTCTTGAACGGATGAATTACGTCGTCAGGCATGAAGACGGCAATTATGCGCTGGGCCCACGTCTGCTTTACCTCGGCAAGCTGTATGAACAATCTTTTCACCTTTCCCGGGTGGTTCAGCCAGAGCTTCAGGCCTTATCCCTGGCGTCTCAGGAGAGTGCCAGCTGGTATGTGCTGGAGGGAGGGCAGCGGCTTTGCCTGTTTCGCGCTGAAGCGTCGCATGGCCTGCGACACAGCAATCTTCCCGGCAGCCAGTTCCCGCTCGATAATTCGGCCATCAGTAAGGTATTGCGTCATTGGGGGCTCAATGAAAGCCTGCCGGAGGAAGACGCTGAACTTCCTTTCTACACGTCAGGCGCACGCGATCCCCACACCGCTGCGTTTGCGATGCCTGTCTTTGGCGTTCACGACAAGTTGGTAGCGGCGTTAGCCCTGACCGGCCCCATCTCGCGGTTGACGGAAGATCGTCGTGAGAAGGAGATAGGGCAGTTGATGAAGGCGGCTGCAAGCCGTCTGTCGCAGAAAATGGGCGCCAGTAAGCCCTTCTGTCAGCAGTTCTTTGGTGAAACGAGCGACGCGGCGGAAGAAAATCTTTAAACGCAGAAGCGGGACAAATGTCCCGCTTCTGTCATCGTTAATGCGTGACCTGTTTTTCGTGTAGCTGAGCGCGGCGGGCCTGCCGCCCCATAATGAGCACCGCGATACCCCCGGCCACGCACAGCGCGGCCAGCGGAAGCATAGCCAGCGTGTAGCTGCCCGTCCGCTCATTGATAATGCCGTACGCGTTTACCATCACCGCCCCGCCTATCAGGTTTGCGATGGCGCCAATCGCGGCCAGTCCCGCCGCCGCTGAGGTACTGCTCATCCAACCGGATGCCAGCGCCCAGAAAGGCCCTTTCATTGAATAAGCGCCTATCAGCATAATGCTGAGGATAACGATCGTGGCAGACAGCGAGACGCTCACAAAGGCGGCGAACACACCGGCGGCAATCATGAACAGCGTGAGTGCGGTATGCCAGCGGCGTTCGTTGGTACGATCGGAATTCCGTCCCCATACAATCATGAGAACAGATGCCAGACCGTAAGGAATAGCGTTAAGCAGACCTGTCTCAAGGTTATCGAGATGGAAGGATTTCAGCAGTTGAGGAGACCAGACGCTGATCGTGGTGCCCGCGGAAGATGCGCCCGCGTAAATCAGCGCCATCAGCCAGATTTGGCGATGCTTCAGCAGCTGCCACGTCGTCTGGTGTCCGATACTCTTTTGCTGATTGCGCTCGGTTTCCAGCGTGGTTTCCAGCCACTGTTTCTGTTCGCTGCTGAGCCAGCTCGCCTGATGAGGGCGATCCCGGAGAATAAACCAGGCTGCAATACCCAGCAGCACCGCCGGCAAGCCTTCAATAATGAACAGCAGATGCCAGCCGCGAAGACCCAGCCAGCCATCCAGTGACAGTATCAATCCGGAAAGCGGGGAGCCGATGAAGTTAGCGAGCGGGATGGCGACCATAAATGACGCAATAATGCGTGCGCGGTAGCGGGACGGGATCCACCAGGTCAGATACAGCACGACGCCCGGGAAGAAGCCCGCCTCTGCAGCACCGAGAAGAAAACGGACGATATAGAGCGACGTGGTGTTCTGCACCAGGGACATACACATGGAAACGATGCCCCAGCTGATCATAATGCGCGGGATCCACAGCCGGGCGCCGACTTTCTGCATGGCCAGGTTGCTGGGCACCTCAAACAAAAAATAGGCCACGAAGTAAAGACTGCTGGCGAAGCCAAACGCCGCTTTGCTGAGGCCAAGGTCCTCATTCATCTGCAGCGAAGCCATGCCGATATTCCCGCGATCGATAATGGAGACCAGGTAACTGACAATCAGAAACGGGAGAATACGCCAGATCACCTTCCGCATCGTCTCTCTTTCTATGTCCTCGGTGGCGGTAGCGCCGTTACGTAAATGTTCTGTCATTGTGTCCTCGCAGGGTTTGTTCTTTGTTTTATTAGGTACAACTCAGTTTTATTAAACAAAACCACTATAGCGACGGCGCGTTATTTTTATCCAGTTAATGGAAGGTTTAAATGATGTAAATAAGAGGTGACTCACAGATAGTGCGCTTCAGATATATCGTTCACAGCAGCCGAACCAGCCGCAAAGAGAGTACGCTGCAAGAGAGATAATCACGCAACGCAATTATTGCACCAACTTTTCCTCTCCATTCAACTAAGCTTCGACCAGGTGCCCCGCCGCGTTAGCGGGGCCATATTCCTTTTGGTCGAGCACGCATCATGCAGCTACTCAGTATTATTATTTTGCTTACCCTAACCGTGGTGATCCATTCGCTGTGGATGTTTGGCGTTTTAAAATTCATCAAATTAGAAGTCGATTCTGCGGTACGCATTGTTTTACGCAATGTCGGTATCGTGATCTCCATGATCTTCGCCCATCTCCTTGAGGCCGGGCTGTTTGCTGCGTTTTATTTTGTCATCGATGCGTTTAATGACTGGAACACCAGCTTCTACTTTTCACTGGTGAGCTATGCGACGGTAGGGTACGGCGACGTCACGTTACCCCAGCACTGGCGGCTTATCGGCGGGGTGGAAGGACTGGTGGGCGCGTTGATGGTGGGCTGGTCCGTGGCGGTTCTGGTGGCGGTGCTGCAGCGCTTACGCGGAATGAGCGCCTAAACGGCAGATGCGCGATCCCCGCCTGGTAAGGTAAAGTACACCCCTCTTTACGTAGCCGACAGGGCTGCGGCTTTGAGGGTGAAAAGGCTGATTAACGGCCCACCCTTTTCTGTTCCTGGTTTACGCCAGTTTGCATGGTGTTGTGTTTTGTCTGCCAAAAGGGTTTTGTATGTCTGCTGCTCATCTCGGTTTCCCGACGGAAACCGTTGTTGTCTTTGTGGTGATGGCCGTTGGGGCGATGTTTATCGACCTCTTTATGCACCGTCACGATAAACCGATCTCGCTGAAAAGCGCGGCGATGTGGTCCGTTTTCTGGGTCATGATGGCGATGGCCTTCGCCGGTTTCCTGTACGTTCACCACGGCGCCGAGATGGCGAGCCTGTTCCTCACCGGCTATGCGCTGGAAGAGGTGCTCTCCGTCGATAACCTGTTCGTGATGATGGCGATCTTCGCCTGGTTCGGCGTGCCGGATAAGTACCGTCACCGCGTGCTCTACTGGGGCGTGCTGGGGGCGATTGTCTTCCGCGGCATCTTTGTGGCAATCGGCACCAGCCTCCTAAGCCTTGGGCCGTACGTTGAGGTAATTTTCGCGCTGGTCGTCGGCTGGACGGCGGTGATGATGCTCCGACGCAATGAAGAGAGCGACGAAGTGGAGGATTACTCGGGTCATCTCGCCTATCGTCTGGTGAAGCGCTTCTATCCGGTCTGGCCAAAAATTAGCAGCAATGCCTTTATTCTGACCCAGAAAGAGGTGGATGCGGAGCTTGAAAAGCCGGAAAACCAGGACGTGATGGTCGGACGCGTGAAGAAGGCGAAGCGCTATGCGACGCCGCTGCTGCTTTGCGTAGCCGTCGTCGAGCTCTCTGACGTCATGTTCGCGTTTGACTCCGTGCCGGCCATTATTGCCGTGAGCCGCGAGCCGCTGATTATCTACAGCGCCATGATGTTCGCCATCCTCGGCCTGCGTACGCTTTACTTCGTGCTGGAAGCGCTGAAGCAGTATCTGGTGCACCTCGAGAAAGCCGTGGTGCTGCTGCTGTTCTTCGTGGCGTTCAAGCTGGGGTTAAATGCCACCGATCACTTCTGGCATCACGGTTACAGCATTGGCGCCACGGCCAGTCTGTTTGTGGTACTAGGCGTGCTGGCGCTGGGGATTATTGCGAGCGTGATGTTCCCGGGAAAACGTGAGGCCTGATGTACCGCCTTTCTCCCTCTCCCTGTGGGAGAGGGCCGGGGTGAGGGCACCGGACCGCACCTAACCCTTAATCGGTGAATTCCGACGCTTGCGCGGGTGGTGGAAGTGCCGCCAGTGCGGATCCTGCGCCGCCGCCAGCAGTTCGTGGTCGCCGCGGGTGTCGCCCCAGGCGCGCAGGTGATAGGCGTTCAGATCGCCATACACTTTTTCCAGCCTTGCCACCTTCTGGGCGCAGCGGCAGTTATTGCCCGTGATGCGCCCCGTCAGCTTGCCGTCTTTCACTTCCAGCTGCGTGCCAATCAGCTTAATGCCGAGCTTATCAGCCCACGGCTGGAGCACCAGCGCCGGGGACGCGGAACAGATGGTCACTTCCGCACCGGAATTTACCTCAGCCGCTACCGCCAGAACCCCTTCAGGGCGCATCAGTTTGTTCCAGTATTTTTCGCAAAAGGCTTCCGCCTGCTGGCGCAGCCAGTGTTCATCCACGCCCGTCAGGAAGGTTTTAATCAGCACTTCCTTCAGCTCATCGCGCGTCAGCTTGCGACGCACGCAGTGCAGCGTAGGCAGCGCCATGCGCACCAGTCGGCCCGCGAAGTAACGTTTACCGAAGGCAAAACGCAGGAAAGGAATAAAGCTGTCGTGGTGCGTTAATGTCCCGTCAAAGTCAAAGACAGAGAGCACGCTGGATTTAGCCACCGTCTCGTCGGCAATCATATTGGTCATAAATACGTCTTAGCTGAAATACACATTCTGCGGATCAGTTTACCTGCTTTAGCTGGACAGTCCTTATATCACCACTCTTTTTTTCTCGATCTTGCGATCTCAAAGTGAGTCCATTTTTGGCCTCGATAACAATTGGTGAAAAAACGAGCTGTCTATATTATCGCCACATCGCAAGATATTTAGGGGAACCATTGGCCCCCACAGGTAAGGAAAAACTCACTCACTACTTCTTTTTTGATATGACTCTTAGATCGCTTATTTCAATCCTCACGTTAAGTTTTGCTTCGTTTTCTGCGTTCAGCTTTCAACTTCCAGCGTCGATGTTATCGATGAACAGTGAACTGGCAGCATCACCGGCGAAATCTGCGCTGGTGCATAAGGAAACAGGCCCGCTGCGCTCGCGTATTCTCGATCAATACCAGAAGTGGAAAGGCACCCAGTACCGGTGGGGCGGAACCACGCATCGCGGGGTAGATTGCTCCGCGCTCATGCAGCACCTGTTCACCGATGCGGCGCATCTTAATTTGCCGCGCACGACGAGTGAACAGATCCATCGTGGCGTGCAGGTGGCGCAATACCGCCTGAGAGCCGGCGATCTGGTCTTCTTCCAGACGGGCCCGAACCGCAAGCACGTTGGCGTTTATATTGGCGGAAACCAGTTTATTCATGCCTCAACCAGTCAGGGCGTAACGGTTTCAACCCTGACGGATGATTACTGGCAGGCACACTACATTACCGCCCGTCGCATCGCAGGCAGTGCGGCCTGACAGCGTCAGATGATGTCATCCACGACGCCACCGTCGACGCGCAGCGCCGCGCCCGAGGTGGCGGAGGCCTGGGTCGAACAGACATAAATCACCATATTGGCCACCTCTTCAACCGTGGCCGCGCGCTGGATAACCGAGCTGGGGCGGTTGGCTATCACAAACTCTTTCGCCAGCTGCTCCAGCGATTTGCCGGTTTTTTCGATTTCATCTTTCATCATCTCTGCGAAACCGTCAGACATCGTCGGGCCTGGCAGTACGCTGTTGACCGTCACGCCGCTCCCCGCCACGAACTTCGCAAGACCGCGCGCCAGCGAGAGCTGCGCCGTTTTGGTCACGCCGTAGTGGATCATATCCGCCGGAATATTGCAGGCCGACTCGGAGGAGATAAACACCACGCGTCCCCAGCCTTTTTGCACCATGCCCGGCAGCAGGGCGCGGGACAGACGCACGCCGGACATCACGTTAGTCTGCCAGTAACGCTCCCAGGTCTCATCGTCGGTGGCATAGAAATCCTGCGGACCGTAAATCCCGGCGTTGTTGACCAGAATATCGACGTTATTCGCCACCTTCAGAAGCGACTCGACCCCTTCCGCCGTGCTGAGATCGGCAATCGCGGCGCGCACCTGCACGCCCGGCACCACCTGCTGGAGCTGCTGAATGCCTTTATTCACCGATTCCGTGCTGCGACCATTGACGATCACTTCCGCACCGCTTTCTGCCAGACCTCTGGCAATGGCGAACCCGATCCCGCCGGTTGAGGCGGTCACCAGCGCCACTTTCCCCGCAAAGTCGATTTTCATCATCTGCTCCTTCTCGTTTTAACGTTCGGACCTTAAAGCGTAGCAGGTGAGGATGACGGCTCCTGGCTAAAAAGGCGCAATAGCGTCTCAACCTGTTCATCAAGCGGGGCGAGGGAACGCTTAACAATCAGGTGTAGCGGCGTTGCTCTGCGCGCGCCGTGGCTCAGCGGCAGGCGTTTTAGTACGCCCTGATCCAGCTGGGTCTGGATGCGTTCCTCCGGCAGCCAGCCGTAGCCGACCTGAGAGACGACGGCCTCTATGGCGGCATCGATGGTGGAGAAGGTCCACGACTCGCCGGCAGCACGCGCGGCGGGCTGGCTGTCCGCAATCTGGATGAGCGGCCACGGGCGCAGCATCTCATCAATGAGCGGAGCGTCGAGGTGAAACAGGGGATGCCGGGAATGGGCCACGGCAACAAAGTCGATATTCATCAGCCATTCGCCGAGCCCGGTAATGTCCTGGCGGCGGGTTAAGACCATCACATCGGCTTCGTCGTTAATGGCGTCGGCGCGGGTATTTTCCAGCACCTCGGTCAGACGTACCTGAGTCTGCGGATACTGCTGCTGGAACTGACGAAGAATAGCGAACAGGCGGCGGCGCGGGAAAATGGAGTCCACCACCAGATCCAACCGCGTGCGCATCCCGTTGCGAAGGGTTGCTGCGCGCGTCTCAACGTACGAAAACGCTTTCAGCAGCGGTTTAACCTGGTTGAGAAGAAGCTCTCCGGCCGGGGTTAACACCGCCCGTCGCCCCTCCGGGACCAGCAGCGCCACGCCGAGTCGCTCCTGCAGCAGCGACAGGTTATAGCTCACCGAGGACTGGCTGCGGTGCGTTTCTTCCGCCGCTCTGGCAAAGCTGCCCGCCTCAACTACCTTTTCCAGTAAAGACCATTGTTCAAGCGTCGTCTTATGCATGATTTATCTAAAATTTGGATGAATTTGATTAAAAAATAGCGTTATTTATTCATTTTTTGAAGGGGTACAATCTTCTCATCAAAACAAAGGAGACATTTTATGAACACCTTCGACAAACACGACTTGAGCGGCTTTGTTGGTAAACATCTTGTATATACCTACGATAACGGCTGGAACTACGAGATTTACGTAAAAAATGAGACCACGCTTGATTACCGTATTCACAGCGGTCTGGTAGCCAACCGTTGGGTGAAAGATCAGCAGGCTTACATCGTGCGGGTAGGGGAGAGCATCTATAAAATTTCCTGGACCGAGCCAACCGGCACCGACGTCAGCCTGATTGTGAACCTGGGCGACAAGCTGTTCCACGGCACCATCTTCTTCCCGCGCTGGGTCATGAACAACCCGGAAAAAACCGTCTGCTTCCAGAACGATCATATTCCGCTGATGAACAGCTATCGCGATGCGGGCCCGGCGTATCCAACCGAAGTGATTGATGAATTTGCCACAATCACCTTTGTACGCGACTGCGGTGCAAATAATGAAAGCGTTATTGCCTGCGCAGCCAGTGAATTACCGAAAAACTTTCCAGATAACCTGTAATAAGCGCGACAATTAACTAAAAAGAAAAGTTCCCGGCTATTTCATATTATTATGAAATAGCCGGGATTTTTTTTGTTTGTTGAGGATTGGTTTAAAACAATTCATTTCATAATGTTGCAGAAGATCACATTAAAAATAATTAAACGTAATTTAACTTGTTGTTTTTCAAGAAGCTGCTAGTTGTTTTATAACGTTGCATACCTTGTCTTAATTTTTTCCTAAGGAAAGAGAGCTACTTTGATATAAGTTTATGGTTCGTTGAAATAAACGGGCTGGCATTTGGTTAATATCAAAAACATGCCATTTTTATTGCAAGGAAATTAATAATGAGTGATTTTCTGCCTTTTTCGCGGCCGTCGATGGGCGCTGAGGAAATTGCGGCGCTTCAGGACGTTTTGATGTCGGGCTGGATCACCACCGGGCCAAAGAATCAGGAACTTGAAGAGGCATTCTGTCAGCTTACCGGGAATCAGCATGCGATTGCCGTCTGTTCAGCCACCGCGGGTATGCACGTCACGCTGATGGCGCTGGATATTGGCCCGGGCGATGAAGTCATTACCCCTTCCCAGACCTGGGTCTCCACGCTGAATATGATCGTATTGCTGGGCGCCACGCCGGTCATGATTGATGTGGACAAAGATACATTAATGGTGACGCCAGAAGCCGTTGAAGCCGCCATTACCCCGCGTACCAAAGCCATTATCCCCGTTCATTATGCCGGCGCGCCGTGTGAAATCGACGCCATTCATGCCATCGGCGAACGTCACGGTATTCCGGTTATTGAAGATGCGGCCCATGCCGCCGGAACGTACTACAAGAACCGTCATGTGGGCTGGAAAGGAACGGCGATTTTTTCCTTCCACGCCATTAAAAATATGACCTGCGCGGAAGGCGGCCTGGTGGCCACGGATAATGCCCAGCTGGCACAGCGGATCCGCAGCCTGAAATTCCATGGCCTGGGCGTAGATGCCTATGACCGCCAGACGCACGGCCGCGCGCCGCAGGCGGAAGTGATCGCGCCGGGCTATAAATACAATCTGGCGGACATCAACGCCGCGCTGGCGCTGGTACAGTTAGGCAAGCTGAAAGAGGCTAACAGGCGCCGCCAGGAAATTGCTGAACGCTACCTGCGTGAGCTTGCCGATACGCCGTTCCAGCCGCTCACCATTCCGTCATGGCCGCACGTGCACGCCTGGCACCTGTTTATTATTCGCGTTGACGAAGCGCGCTGCGGGATCTCACGCGACAACCTGATGGCGGCGCTGAAAGAGAAAGGCATCGGTACCGGCCTCCACTTCCGCGCGGCACACACCCAAAAATACTACCGCGAGCGTTTTCCTGATGTATCGCTCCCGAATTCTGAATGGAATAGCGCGCGTATTTGTTCTCTCCCTCTTTTCCCGGATATGACTCATGACGACACAACCCGCGTCATTACCGCACTCCATCAGCTTGCAGGACATTGATATGTTCAGTGCACCGCCTGTACAAAAAGTTTCCGTGGTAATCCCGGTTTATAACGAGCAGGAGAGCCTGCCCGAACTGATCCGCCGTACAACCGCCGCCTGCGATACGATGGGCAAGGCTTATGAAATTCTGCTGGTAGATGATGGCAGTAGCGATCATTCCGCGCTGATGCTGACCGAGGCCGCGCAGGCCGAAGGCAGCCATATTGTTGCCGTGCTGCTCAACCGCAACTACGGCCAGCACTCGGCGATTATGGCGGGGTTTAGCCACGTCACGGGCGATCTGATCATCACCCTGGACGCTGACCTGCAAAACCCGCCGGAAGAGATCCCGCGTCTGGTCGCCAAAGCCGATGAAGGCTATGACGTGGTCGGCACGGTACGTCAGAACCGTCAGGACAGTCTGTTCCGCAAGCTGGCCTCACGCACCATCAACCGCCTTATCCAGCGCACGACCGGTAAAGCGATGGGCGATTACGGCTGCATGCTGCGCGCCTACCGCCGCCACATTGTCGACGCGATGCTGCACTGCCATGAGCGCAGCACCTTTATTCCGATCCTCGCCAACACCTTTGCCCGCAAGGCAACGGAAATTCCGGTTCTGCACGCCGAGCGCGAGCACGGGGAATCGAAGTACAGCTTTATGCGTCTCATCAACCTGATGTATGACCTCATCACCTGCCTGACCACCACGCCGCTGCGTCTGCTGAGCGTGTTCGGCAGCATCATCGCCGTGGCCGGTTTTGCGCTGTCCGTTCTGCTGGTGGTGCTGCGCCTGGTCTTTGGCCCGCAGTGGGCGGCGGAAGGGGTCTTCATGCTCTTTGCCGTGCTGTTTATGTTCATCGGCGCCCAGTTTGTCGGGATGGGCCTTCTCGGTGAATACATTGGCCGTATCTATAACGATGTTCGCGCGCGTCCGCGCTACTTTATTCAACGTGTTGTCCGTCAGGAACACAAAGCATCTCAAGAGGAAATTCACCCATGAAAGCTGTTGTATTTGCCTATCACGATATGGGGTGCACGGGCACGCTGGCCCTGCTGGAAGCGGGCTATGACATTGCGGCAATCTTTACCCATCCGGACACGACCGGAGAGAATAACTTTTTTGGCTCCGTGGCGCGTATCGCCGCCGAGCGCGGGATCCCGGTTTATGCACCGGACGATGTCAACCATCCGCTGTGGGTGGAACGCATCCGCGCGCTCGCGCCTGACGTAATCTTCTCGTTCTACTATCGCAGCCTGCTTTCCGACGAGATCTTAGGTCTGGCCGCAAAAGGCGCCTTTAATCTTCATGGTTCTCTGCTGCCCGCCTACCGCGGCCGCGCGCCGCTGAACTGGGTGCTGGTGAATGGTGAAACGGAAACGGGCGTAACGCTGCACCGCATGGTGCGCCGTGCGGACGCGGGCGCTATCGTGGCACAGCAGAAGGTCGCTATTGATGCGGACGAAACGGCGCTGCAGCTGCATCAAAAGCTGAATGCGACGGCGCAGACGCTGCTGCGTGATGCACTTCCAGGCATCCTCAACGGCATCTTCAGCGAGACCGCGCAGGATGAGAGCAAGGCAAGCTGCTTTGGCCGCCGCGCGCCGGAAGATGGTCGTCTGGACTGGAATAAGCCTGCCCGCCAGCTGCACAACCTGGTGCGCGCCGTGACCGACCCGTGGCCGGGCGCGTACAGCTTTGCGGGCGTAAGCAAATTTATCGTCTGGAAATCCCGCGTGCGTGACGATATTCCGGCTGCCAAACCGGGCACCGTCGTCTCTGTCTCTCCGCTGATTGTGAGCTGCGGCGAGCAGGCGCTGGAGATCGTCACCGGACAAACCGACAACGGCCTGTACGTTCAGGGCACGCAGCTGGCGCAGTCTCTGGGTCTGGTGGCCGGGGCGCTGATTACTAGCGCGCCGGTGGTTGCCATCAAGCGACGTACCCGCGTGCTGATCCTCGGCGTGAACGGCTTTATCGGTAACCACCTGACCGAACGTCTGCTTAAAGACGACAACTACGAGATTTACGGTCTGGATATCGGTGCGGATGCCATCAGCCGTTTCCTCGACAACCCGCGTTTCCACTTCGTGGAAGGGGACATCAGCATCCATTCCGAGTGGATTGAATACCACATTAAAAAATGCGACGTGGTGCTGCCGCTGGTCGCCATTGCCACGCCAATCGAGTACACCCGTAACCCGCTGCGCGTGTTCGAGCTGGACTTCGAAGAGAACCTGAAGATCATCCGCGACTGCGTGAAATACGACAAGCGCATCATCTTCCCGTCCACGTCTGAAGTGTACGGCATGTGTACCGATAAGAACTTCGATGAAGACACCTCCAACCTGGTGGTCGGGCCGATCAACAAACAGCGCTGGATTTACTCCGTCTCCAAACAGCTGCTGGACCGCGTGATTTGGGCCTACGGTGAGAAAGAAGGCCTGCGCTTTACCCTGTTCCGTCCGTTCAACTGGATGGGCCCGCGTCTGGATAACCTCAACGCGGCGCGTATCGGCAGCTCCCGTGCGATCACCCAGTTGATCCTCAACCTGGTGGAAGGCTCGCCCATTAAGCTTATCGAAGGCGGGAAACAGAAACGCTGCTTTACGGACATCAGCGACGGTATTGAAGCGCTGTTCCGCATCATCGAAAACAAAGATAACCGCTGCAACGGCGAAATCATCAACATCGGTAACCCGGACAACGAAGCGAGCATTCGCGAGCTGGCCGAGATGCTGCTGGCCAGCTTTGAGCGCCATCCGCTGCGCGACAAGTTCCCGCCGTTTGCCGGCTTCCGCGAAGTGGAAAGCAGCAGCTACTATGGTAAGGGCTACCAGGACGTTGAGCACCGTAAGCCAAGCATTCGCAACGCGAAGCGCTGCCTCAACTGGACGCCGACGGTGAAGATGGAGCAGACCATTGACGAAACGCTCGATTTCTTCCTGCGCACCGTGGAGCTTTCGGAACAGGCCTCATGAAAAAAGTCGGTTTACGCATTGATGTCGACACCTTCAGGGGAACGCGTGACGGCGTACCCAAACTGCTGGAACTGCTGAACAAACACGATGTGCGTTCCAGCATTTTCTTCAGCGTGGGGCCTGACAACATGGGACGCCATTTATGGCGTCTGATTAAACCGGCATTTCTGTTCAAAATGCTGCGCTCGCGCGCAGCATCCCTCTACGGCTGGGATATTTTGCTGGCCGGCACCGCCTGGCCCGGCAGACGTATCGGCGCGGGTAATGAAGCCGTTATCCGCGAGGCGGCGCAGCATCATGAGGTGGGTCTGCACGCCTGGGACCACCATGCCTGGCAAGCCTGGGCGGGAGTCTGGGATATCCCGCGCCTGTCCCGTGAGGTCGAGCGTGGGATGCTGGAGCTGGAGGCCATTACCGGTCAGCCCGTGCGCTGCTCCGCCGTGGCTGGATGGCGTGCGGATCAGCGCGTCGTGAAGGCCAAAGAAGCCTTTGCGTTTCGCTACAACAGCGACTGCCGCGGAACCGGACCTTTTTTGCCGCTGTTAGGCGAAAATCGCTACGGAACGGTGCAAATTCCGGTCACGCTTCCCACCTGGGATGAAGTGGTCGGGCGCGAGGTGAAGGCGGATGAGTTCAATCGCTACATTCTGGACCGCATCCATCGTGACGCCGGCACGCCGGTGTATACCATCCATGCCGAAGTGGAAGGGATTGCGTATCAGCATGATTTCGATGAACTGCTGACGATGGCCGCTCAGGAGGGCATTGAATTTTGCCCATTGAGCGAGCTGCTGCCGGACGACCTCAGCACCCTGCCCGTGGGCAAAGTCGTCCGTAATGAAATGGCTGGCCGGGAAGGCTGGCTTGGCTATCAACAAACCGTGAGTCCGGTCCCATGAAAACAGCCCGTTATGGCTTAGCGCTTCTCGCACTGTTTATCGTTTACTACCTCATTCCGGTCGATATCCGCCTGCTCTGGCAGCCTGATGAAACGCGCTATGCGGAAATCAGCCGCGAAATGCTGGCATCCGGAGACTGGGTAGTCCCGCATTTTCTGGGGCTGCGTTACTTTGAAAAACCGATTGCTGGCTACTGGATCAACAGCATCGGGCAGTTGCTGTTCGGGCACACGAACCTCGCCGTGCGCGCCGGGTCTATCTTCTCTACCGGCTTAGCCGCGCTGCTGGTCATCTGGATGGCATGGCGTCTCTGGCGAGATAAGCGGACCGCTATTTTCTCCGGTCTTATCTTCCTGACCCTGTTCCTGGTGTATGGCATCGGCACGTATGCGGTGCTGGATCCTATAATCACCCTGTGGCTGGTGGCGGCGATGTGCAGCTTCTGGCTGGCGTCGCAGGCCCAAACCGTTTCCGGAAAAGCGGGTGGCTATGTGCTGCTTGGGCTGGCCTGCGGGATGGGGGTGATGACCAAAGGCTTCCTGGCGCTGGCCGTTCCGGTGATTGGCGTGCTGCCGTGGGTGATCGCCCAGAAGCGCTGGAAAGAGGTGCTGATTTTTGGCTGGCTCGCGATCCTGAGCTGCGTGCTGATTGTTCTGCCGTGGGGGCTGGCCATTGCGCAGCGTGAGCCTGACTTCTGGCGTTACTTCTTTTGGGTTGAACATATTCAGCGTTTTGCCCAGAGCGACGCGCAGCATAAAGCCCCGTTCTGGTACTACATACCGTTCCTGATTGCGGGCAGCCTGCCGTGGCTGGCACTTTTGCCCGGCGCGATTCGTCTTGGCTGGAATGACCGACAAAACGCGGGTGGCGGGTTCTATCTGCTGGGTTGGGTGGTGATGCCGCTGCTGTTCTTCAGCATCGCCAAAGGCAAGCTGCCGACCTATATCCTGCCGTGCTTTGCCCCGCTGGCTATCCTGATGGCGCGCTATGCCTGCCTCGCGGCGGAAAAAGGTGCCAGAGCGTTACGCATTAACGGCGGGATTAACCTGGCGTTTGGCGTTATCGGCGTGGTGGCGGCGCTGGTGGTCTCGCCGTGGGGACTGTCGAAGCATCCGGTCTGGACGTCGGTTGAACTGTATAAAGTCTTCTGTGCGGTGGTGGCGTTCCTCATCTGGGCCGCGGTAGGCTGGTTTACGTTCAGACAGAGCCAGCAGCGCTGGTGGCTGGCGGCACTGTGCCCTGCAGGGCTGGCGCTGCTGATTGGTTTTGCCATTCCGAACCTGGTGGTGGATTCCAAACAGCCGCAGTCGCTGGTCGATACCGTGCGCGAGCCGCTTCAGGAAAGCCGATTCGTGCTGGCCAATAACGTTGGCGTGGCCGCGGGCCTGGCGTGGGAGCTGAAGCGCAATGACATCACGATGTTCGATCAAAGCGGCGAACTGCGCTACGGACTGGATTATCCCGATGCGAAAGATCGTTATGTTGATAAAGATGACTTCGCGCAGTGGCTGGCGGAGCATCGTCAGCAGGGGCGCGTATCGCTGGTGATTCTTCTGTCAAAACACGATGAAATCGCACGCGCAAATCTGCCGAAACCGGACAGCCTGTATATTCAGGGGCGTCTGGCCCTGCTGGAGTATCTGCCGAAGTGATGACCTGGATCTGGCTGATACTGGCAAGCCTGCTCAGCTGCGCGGGACAGCTGTGCCAGAAACAGGCCACCCGTCCGGCGAAAGCCGGGCGGCGCGGGGCGCACATCGCGCTGTGGCTTGGCCTGGCACTGCTGGCGCTGGGCAGCGGGATGCTGGTCTGGCTGGTGGTGCTGCAACGCCTGCCTGTCGGTATTGCCTATCCTATGCTGAGCCTCAATTTTGTCTGGGTGACGCTGGCGGCGAAGGCGTTCTGGCGTGAGCACGTTGCTGCGCATCACTGGCTGGGGGTAGGGTTCATCATCATTGGGATTGTTATCCTGGGAGGGAGCCTGTGAAAGGAGCGTTCTGGGCCATATGCAGCGTGCTGTTAGTCAGCGCGGCGCAGCTGCTGCTGCGCAATGCCATGCAGGCACTGCCACCGGTCAGTGAGATCCTGGTGTTTGTTTCCGCGTTGTGGCACTTCTCGTCCGGCACGGGCGCGCTGCTGCTGGGGTTGACGGGGTATGTGGCGTCCATGGGCTGCTGGTATCTGGCGCTGCACCGTATGGCGCTCAGCAAAGCCTATGCCCTGCTGAGCCTCAGCTATATTCTGGTGTGGGGCGCCGCGATCCTGCTGCCTGGCTGGGGGGAGCGCTTCTCCTGGCACGGGCTGGTGGGCGTCGGGTTTATTATTCTGGGCGTGTTAGTGATTTTTCTGCCCCGAACGTCCCAACGTGAATAATCGACTCGTGGGTCAGGGTATAAGGGGTCGATGTGCAGACGGCAAGGCTCAGCGAGCCGACCTGTAGCTGACTGACCGCGTGCGTCTGCGCCGTGCTGTCGATGCTGACAATCTGCCATGCGCTGCCGCCACGCTGTTTCACAATCGCTTCTTTCCGCGTCCAGATACGCCAGAACGCGGAAAGCCGTTCCTCGGGCGTTTCACGCTCCAGCTCGTCATGCTCCGTCATGCTGAACACCGCATTAGCCAGCGCCTGCCAGTTCTTCCTCGGGCGAATCACTTCGATATCGCAGCCGACTTCACCTTCATCGCTCATCAGCAGGGCAATATCGTCACCGCTGTGGCTCAGGTTGAACCACAGCGGATGACCCTTCGCAAAGGCCGGTTTGCCCTGCTCGCCGTAAATGATGTCGGGGAGCGGGCGAGGGGATAACGTTCTGGCGAGCAGCGTCCTCCCGGCCAGCCAGGAGGCCTGTCGGGCACCCTGAGGTGCCCTGTCTGCGAGCGCTGACGCCATCGGGTCCGCGCAAAGAGTGGAGATTTTTCCCAGTACAAACTGGTACATAGTTACGCCCAGCGTTTAATGATAATCGAGGTGTTGATGCCGCCAAACGCGAAGTTATTGCTCTGCAGATACTCGCAGTCAATCTGACGGGCTTCTCCCATAATATAATCTAAAGCACCGCATTGCTCATCCGGCTGCGTTAAATTGAGCGTCGGGGCAAACCAGCCTTCACGCATCATCTGCAGGCTCATCCACGCTTCCAGCGCGCCGCAGGCACCCAGCGTATGGCCAAAATAGCTCTTCAGCGAGGAAACCGGCACGCTGTCACCATAGATAGCGGCGGTGGCCAGGCTTTCGGCGATATCGCCGCGATCGGTGGCGGTACCGTGCGCGGAGATATACCCCATATCCCGGGCGCTTAATCCCGCCATGGACAGCGACTGCTCCATGCAAATCTGCATGGTTTCACGCTGAGGCTGGGTGATATGGGCCGCGTCGCAGTTAGTGGCAAAGCCCACGATTTCGCCGTAGATCGTGGCCCCGCGCGCTTTGGCGTGCTCGAGCTCTTCCAGAATCAGGGTGCCTGCGCCTTCTCCAATCACCAGACCATCGCGCTGCGTATCAAATGGCGACGGGGTGTGTTTAGGGGCGTCATTGCGCTGGCTGGTGGCGAACAGCGTATCAAATACCGCCGCTTCAGACGGACACAGCTCTTCCGCGCCCCCCGCGACCATCACGGTCTGATACCCGTGGCGAATCGCCTCCCAGGCGTAGCCAATCGCCTGGCTGCCGGAGGTACAGGCGCTTGAGGTCGGGATGACGCGGCCGCGTAGTCCAAAGAACAGGCCGGTATTCACCGCCGTAGTGTGCGGCATCATCTGGACGTAGGTTGTCCCGGTGATATTATTGGTGTGCTTTTCGGTGAGCATGGTCGCGAATTCGCTGACCGGACCGGTGCTGCCAGTCGAAGAACCGTAGGCGATACCGGTTTGACCGTTGGTGAGCACCGCTTCGCCAATCAGCCCCGCCTGCTCCAGCGCCAGCTCGGTGGCGCGGGTCGACATCAACGACACGCGGCCCATGGCGCGAATACGCTTGCGGGTATAGTGTTCCGGCAGCGTGAAATCGTCGATCGGCGCGCCCAGGAGGGTATGCAGGCCATCATACACCTGCCATTCCGGCATTTTACGCACCGCGTTTTCATACGCCAGCAGCCTGCTGGACACGGAATGCCAGTTTTCGCCAAAGGCGGTCACGCCGCCCATGCCCGTAATCACCACGCGACGCGTCATAGCATTCCTCCGTTAATGGAAATGACCTGGCGGGTAACATAGCCCGCGATATCCGACATCAGATAGCTTGCCAGCCCGGCGACCTCTTCAGCCTGGCCCATACGTTTCATTGGGATGATGGACATGGCTTCCTTCAGGGCGGCTTCTTCCATCTCAATCATGCCGGTATCAATCAGGCCCGGGGCAATGCAGTTGACGGTGATTTTGCGTTTTGCCAGCTCAATCGCCAGCGCTTTGGTGGCGCCGATAATGCCCGCTTTGGCCGCGCTGTAGTTCACCTGTCCGCGGTTGCCCATCACGCCGGAGACGGACGATAAGGTGATAATGCGTCCCCCTTTACGGGTGCCAATCATCGGCATAATGCAGGGATGAATGACGTTATAAAAACTGTCGAGATTGGTGTGGATCACGCTGTCCCAGTCGTTTTCGCTCAGCGCCGGAAAGGCGCCGTCGCGGGTAATTCCGGCGTTGCTGACCACGCCATACCATGCGCCATGGGCTTCAATCTCCTGCTCCAGCACCTCGCGGCACTGTTCGCGGTTGCCCACATCAAAGGCGAGTAAACGACCGTTGCCACCCGCCTGCGTGATGGCGTCCAGCGTCTCCTGCGCGCCTGCGGCATCACGATGGTAATGCACGCCTACGGTAAACCCGTCGGCGGCTAGCTGGCGGGCAATGGCGCGCCCTATGCCTTTGCTGGCCCCTGTGACCAGTACGGAACGACTCATGCGTTAGATCCCTGATTAAAAAGCGATGTTAATTCTTCTGCGCTCGGCTGGAAGGTGTTGACCCGGCCCGTGGCCAGCGTCTCTTCATTCGCGGAAATCGCGCATTCAAAGCTGCCGAAGCGTTCGTCCTGCATCAGCAGCTTAACGGTGATGTCCAGCGTCAGGCCTGCGGCGAAATGCCCGCTGGCGCAGACCAGCTCGCGCGCGCCGAGCACCATGCCCAGCGCGATATGTTCCTGCCCCTGCTGCTGGCGATGCCAGCCCGACCAGACGCCGACGGTCTGCGCCATCAGCTCGAGCGCGTACCAGCCCGGCAGGTCGCCATCGGCATTGAGAAACGGCGCCAGCACGCTTTGCCCGTTGACGGCCACGCGGCAGACCGCCGTGTCGTCCGTGACGCACTCAACGGACCCCAGCAGCATCATCGGCGCCTCGTGCGGCAGGTAGGCTTCGGGTGATAAGTAGCTCATGAGGCTCTCCCCAGCAGGATGCTGGCGTTATTGCCGCCAAACGCGAACGAGTTAGACAAAATGACCGGTTTTTTCAGAGCGGTGCGCTGGTGCAGCAGGCCGCACGGCGCCAGCGTGTCGTCCGGCGCGTAGCGGGCGAAGTCCTGCGGCGGCAACGGCAGATCGCGCGTCAGAATCAGCCAGCTCAGGGCCGCTTCGGTAATACCGGCGGCGCCCAGCGTATGGCCGGTAAGGTGTTTGGTTGAGCTGCACGGCACGCTTTCCCCGAAGAGATCGTGCACCACCTGCGATTCAATCTGATCGTTGAGCGGGGTGGCCGTGCCGTGCAGGTTGATGTAGCCGATATCCTGCGGCTGCATACCCGCTTCGTTAAGCGCCTGCGCGATCGCCCTTATCGCCCCTTCGCCCTGCGGATGCGGAGCGGAAATATGGTACGCATCGCTGGATTCGCCCGTTCCGAGCAGCGCCACGTCGGCGGGCTCCCGGCTCAATACCATCAGCGCGGCGGCTTCACCGATGGTGATCCCCCGGCGGTCGCGACCAAACGGCTCGCAGAGCGTGGGGGAGAAGGATTCAAGGCTGTTAAAGCCGTTGACGGGCATCCGGCTCAGGGTATCGGCCCCGCCGACGATGGCGATGTCCACCAGCCCGGCTTCAATCAGACGTTTGCCGCCGATCATCGCCCGCGCGCTGGAAGAGCAGGCCGTCGAGATCGTATAGGCCGGGCCTTCGAGCTGAAGCCAGTTGGCGAGGAAGCGGGACGGATCGCCAAGCTCCTGCTGCGGATACTGCCAGCGCGTGCTCGCTTCGCCATGGGTCATGCGGCGCACGTGCTCATCGCCCTCATCCAGCCCGGAGGTGCTGGTCCCCAGCACCACGGCCACGCGGTCGCGGCCGACGCGGGCGATGGCCTCGTCAACGGCGGGCTGGATCTGCGCCAGCGCGGCCAGCAGCAGCTGGTTATTGCGGGTGCGGTGTGCGGCGAAGGCGTCCGGGATGGGCGGAAGCTCGCCTTCCACGCCGCCCAGTACGGCTTCGGGTAAACCCTGCAGCCAGCCGGTCCGGGCGTGCATCCCCGGCGCCACGCCTGCCGTCAGGTTCGCGGCAATCTCGTCAGGCGAGTTGCCCAGCGCGTTGACCATGCCAACAGCGGATATATAAATCATCTCAGTCACCCAGATATTGAATGGTGATGTGGTATTTAAAGACGTGTTGCTCGATGCTGATCGGCTCGCGCTTGCCTTTGCGCTGCAGGTAGACAATCTCCGTCACCAGCTTGCCGCTGGCGTTGCGCAGCTCGCGCCGATCGCCATTGTCCGTTAACGTCCAGCCCTTCGGCAACTGCGGCTGCCAGGCGCTAATCGGCCAGTGGCTGAGCATCACGTCGGCCAGCACCTGGCTGGCGGGCGGCAGCTGCGGCACGACGATCGACTGCTCGGTATGAATACCGGTCTCATCGTACGTCGCCAGGAACAGGCGAATGCCCACGGAAGAGAGCCCGGCCAGCGTCACCTTATGCGCATCCGCGTTGAGCATCACCAGCAGGGACTGCGTTTGTCCGTTAAAGCTGCCGGTCAGCAGCTGCTGGGAGCTTACCGCCGGGCTGATGCCGGGCGGCGGCAGCGTAACTTTGGTACCCGGCTGGAGCCAGGCCTGAGGCCGCGTCTCTTTGGTATCGGTCGAATGGCTGCAGCCCGCCAGCAGCAGCGCCGCGGCCAGCGCAACGGCGCGATAAAAAGCGTTCATTTACGTTTTCTCTCTTTCTTATCCGGCATCGCCAGCGGAGCCAGCAGGAAGGCGGTAAAAATACCGCTCACCAGCACGATACCAAAGCTGCTGATGGCCTGGGTGGCGCTGAAGACGAGCATGCCCAGCGTCAGCAGCGTGGTCATCATGGCCAGCGTAATCGCCAGCATGGAGGTCAGCGGCGTACCGCGCGGGTTGCTGAAAAACAGCGTGTAGTTAATGCCAATGCCGAGCACCAGTACCAGCGCCAGCAGTGAGAACAGATTCACCGGGTGGCCCGTTGCGGCCAGCACCGCCAGGCCGCAGCTCAGCGACAGCACGGACGGCACCAGGCTTATCAGCCCTTTACGCCAGCCGAGGCGCAGCATCGCCCCACAGGCAATCACCGCCAGCGCGGCAAACAGTAGCCCCGTCAGCAGCGTGCGGTAGAGGGCAAACAGGCTGTCAAAGCTGGCTTTGCGATCGACCCAGACGACGCCGTCATGGCGCGCGGCCAGTTCACCGAGGTAAGCGCTGTTTTTCGCGCCGTCCACCGGCACCAGCACGCCGCTTTCCCCGTTGGGCAGGGTCAGCCAGAGCAGACGCCAGCCTTCGCTGACCGGGCTTTTAAGCCACGCGTCCACGCTGACCGGCATGGCGTCGAGATTTGGGGATACGGCGCTGAGCCCGGCGCTTTTTAGCACGTTCGTTACCGCAGGAGCAGCCTCGCGCAGCAGCTTCAGATCGCTTTTCTGGCGCGCCAGCGAGTTCAGCGGCAGGGTACGCCAGCGGGCGATCTCTCCGGCTTTCTGCGCCTGTGCCAGCGCCGGGGTAAAGGCTTCCAGCCGCTCCAGCGTTTGCTGAGGCGAGGCGCCATGAACCACAAACCATTTCTGATCGACGCTCTGTCCGGTCAGGGCGGTAATGGCCTTCTCCTGCGCCAGAATATCTTTCGGCAGCGCCTGCAGCTGGGCGATGTCGTCGTCCACCCTCAGGGTGCTCATCCCCACGGCGGAGAGCAGCGCCAGCGCGACGGGCAAACCAACGGACAGTTTTTTATTGCGTCGCCAGGCGGCCAGCCAGCGCAGCATGATAACCATCAGCGGAACCGGGCGCACCGGTAAACCCCGGCACAGCCACGGATGCCAGAAAATCACCGTCAGGCAGGAGGCGCTCAGCCCCACGGCGGCGAACACCGCCATCTGGCGGATCCCGGGGAAGGGGGCCAGCATCATAATCAGGTAGGCGGCGACGGTCGTCAGCAGCGCCAGCAGCAGCGCATTGCGTACTTTGGCCAGGCTTTGCCAGGGCGAATATTCCGCGCCGTGCACCATCCGTTCGGTCAGGTAGTAGAGCGTGTAGTCGGCTGAAATACCGATGATGCTCATGCTCATCACCAGCGTCATCAGGTGCAGTTCGCCAAAGAGCAGCAGCGTCACCACCGTACCCGCCAGCGCGCCGATGGCAATGGAGAGCACGCTCAGCAGCAGCGGGCGCAGAGAGCGGAACACCGCCACGATGAGCAGGAACACGCCAAGCAGGGTGGCGATGCCCAGCGTCGAGACGTCGCGTTTGGCCTGCTGGCTGGCGTAATTGCTGTAGAACACGGTCCCGCGCGAAAGCAACTGCGCCTGCGGGAAACGCGCTTTTAGCCTCTCCTGCAGCGCGTTAAGCGTCGTCACGAGCCGGTGGGTCTGCTGCATATCAAATGACGAGCCCGCAAGCTCGCCGTGCAGCAGATACCAGTAGTTTCCCGCCTCATCCTGTGTGACCAGCCAGCCGTCCATCAGCCGCAGCTTCTGGCCGTTTTGCGCCAGAGCGAGCTGCGAGCCGCGCATCAGCATCAGGGGATCGTTTTGCAGCTCTTTGCCGCTGACGCCGGAAAAGGCCGAATAGAGCTGAGATAAAATCCACTGCGCCTGCGCTTCTCCGCCGTTTTGCAGGCGGGCGCGGGTGGCGGGATCGATCAGGCCATTTCGGTGCTGCCAGAAGAACTCTCCCCAGGCCTTCTGCCCGGCGGCGTCCATCGGGCCTTTGACCTCGCTGAGCGAATCGCTGCTTTGCAGCAGCGCCAGCCACTGCTGCGCCACGCGCGGATCGGGCTCTTCGCCGGGGCTGACCATCCAGACCAGCTGGCGGTCGAGACGCTGCATAAACCCGTCGTTGAGCGCCGGCGGGATCGCCCCCAGCGTCTGCTTCGGCAGCATGGCCAGCACGCTGCTGTTCAGACGCGCGCCGGGCAGCAGCGACAGCAGCACGCCCAGCAGAATCAGGCATAGCGTGGCCCACAGCAGCGCCGGGCGCAGGGATTTACGGTGCGGCAAAGCGTTGGCGTTCGTCATCGGTCAGGCTGGCGGGCGTCAGTTGGTGGCGTGAAAGGGCGATATCGGTACGGTCGCCCTGTTTGTCGTTGAGGCGAATCGTCTCCAGATAGGTCGCGCCGCCCAGATCGAGGGTGGCGAAAATCTTGTCCAGCGGCGTCGTTTTTGGCGTAAGCACCAGCGACCAGCGGCCCGCGCCCAGGTCTTTAAAATCGATGCGGAAGTTCTCTTCAAGCACCCTGCGGTCAGCCTGGAACAGGGCCCGCAGAAGATGGTTGAACTGGAACATCTGCGGATTATTGTCGGCGGTGACGGTCTGCGGCGGCTGGCCGTTAATGGCCTGAACCATCCGCTTGTCGTCCAGCAGGAGCGTCATCGGAAACGGCGCTTTTTGATCCCACAGCAGGCCGCTGTCGCGGGCGATCAGCATCTCGCCCTGCGAGCGCAGCGGCTGCGGCATATCTTTTATGGTGCGAACCTGTTCGAAGTGCGCGCGCACGACGGGCTGCCCGGTGAAGCGCTGCTGCAGTTCATCCAGCGTCACGGCGCTGGCAAGCGGGCTGACGATCAGCGCCAGCAAAGGCAACCATCTCATGGCGTCACTCCCATTCGTTCAAACAGTATTGTCGGGCTCACAAAGCACATTTCGCGGGTGGCTTCTTCCACCGCCACCTGGATGGTGTAACCGGTGGTTGTGCGTTTGCCGGTCTGCGCATCGAAAATTTGATAGGCAATGCGCAGGCGGTTTTCATACTCTTCAACGTGCGCGCGGACGCGAATACGCTGCTCAAAGGTCACCGCATCGCGGTATTTCACCCGGGTATCGACGACGGGCCAGACGTAGCCGGAGGCCTTCATCTGGCGATAGCCATAGTCAAACTGATTGAGCAGCGCCTCGCGGGCGATCTCAAAGTAGCGGAAATAGTTACCGTGCCAGACCACGCCCATCATATCGACGTCGTGGAACGGAATGGTGATCTCAACTTCAGTCGTAAAGCGGGGATCGGTCAGCACCCTTTACTCCTTCTCTCTGGACTCTGGCAGATGCCAGAAATCGAAAAAATTAAACCAGTCGAGCGGCGACATGAGGGCGTAATGCTCCAGCCGCTGCGCGTAGCGATCGACGGTATCCTGCAGCGCCTGCTGGCGTTCACCGCGCGGCAGGCGCAGCGGGTCGGCAAACGGTTCGCTGTGCAGGACGAGCTTACCCTGCTGGCGCAGGGCAAAAATCAGCACCACCGGGCAGCGCAGGATGGAGGCCAGGATAAACGGCCCCTGGGGGAACGGCGCTGGCTGGCCCATGAACGGACTCCAGATCACGCGCCACTCGCCGCCACGCTGCGGATTCACCGCGATGCGGTCGCCCACAATCGCGATCCATTCTCCCCGCTCAATCTTCTCTTTGATGGCAATCGCGGTGTCCGGGCCGATATCGGTAACCGACATCAAATTCACGCCCGCCTGGGGCGCCATTTCGCTCATGATTTGCTTAAAGCGCCGGGCGTTCTCGCTGAAGACCAGGGCGGTGATAGTTTTGCTGCCGTCCAACTGGGCCAGCGCCCGGCAGGCCTCAACGTCGCCAAGATGCGAGGCCAGCAGCAGCTTGCCCTGCGGCGCCGCGACGTTAAGCGTTTCGCTCGCGCCGGGGGCAAAGACCACGTCGCGATCAAACTTCAGCTCACCGCGCCAGCTGGCGACTTTATCCAGCATTGCGTTGCCGAAGCGCATGAAATGGAAAAAGCTGTTGAGCCGCGGGGGAACGGGCATGTTCCGCTGACGCAGCTCTTGCTTCACTCTCTCAATCCACTGCCGCGAGGCCTGGCGCGCCGGACGCGCGATAAGCCAGTACACGCCGATTACCGGCCACAGCAGCACGGTAAAGGCCCGGCGCCCCATCAGCTTCCAGACGCGCAGCATCAGGCGCATGCCCCACAGGCCCTTGATCTCGTCCTGCTGCGCCCAGTGCTGGCGGCGTCGACGGAAAAGCAGGCCGGGCATGCGGGGCAGCATGCCGAAGAACAGCCGGGTATGCATCAGGGAGATCCGCACGTTATCTTTTAACGCGTCGAAGTGGGACAACCCGTCTTGCGGGTAGGTGACGCGGGTGGGCAGAAAGACGCTGGTGTTGCCCTGCCAGTAAAGACGGACCATCACTTCGGTGTCAAAGTCCATCCGTTTGCCGAGCGTTTCACGCGCTGCCAGCCGCAGCGTGGGCGAGACCGGATAGACCCGAAAGCCGCACATGCTGTCTTTAAGCTGCAGGGATAAGGTCTCAATCCACACCCAGACGTGGGTTACCCAGCGTCCGTAGAGCCGCGAGCGTGGAATGGATTCATCGTAAATGGGCTGGCCGGAAATCAGCGCATCCGGGTGGCGCTCCGCCAGCGCCAGCAGTTTGGGGATATCTTCAATGGCGTGTTGACCGTCCGCGTCCACCTGCACGGCGTGGGTATAGCCCGCGCGCGCGCACTCCTCCAGCCCCCTGATGACCGCGGCACCTTTCCCGGCGTTTTGTGCCAGACGGACCAGCGTCATCTGCGGCTGTTCTGCCGCAAGGCGTTCGAGCTCCTGACGGGTAATCGCTTCGCTGCCGTCATCCACCACCAGGCACGGCAGGCCGAACGGCGCGAGACGCGACAGCACGCGGGCGATCATGGCGCCGTGGTTGTAGCACGGGATCAGCACGCAGGGGCGAAAGGTTACTGACATAGCCGAATTTTCCCGCTGCTGGCGGTATGGCGCTCCGCCCCGGCGTGACGCTGGTAGCTGAAGGTCAGCATCTGACGTTCGGCATGCCACTCAAGCACCAGCGTCACCGTGGTTTCCGGAAGCAGAGGCGCCTGGAACTTCACGTTTTGAATGCTGTGAAAGCGGTAGCCCGGCGCCAGTAACGTTGTGGCGTAGTGCATCACCCAGTCAAGCTGCGCAACGCCGGGCAGCAGCGGCTGTACGGCAAAATGGCCCTGAAACCAGAACAGCGCCGCGTCGAGATGCAAAATGATTTCCAGCTTCTCCGGCTGTGTCTGGCGGCGCTCAATTTCAGGAATTTTCATGAAATAACTCCTCTAACTGCGCATAGACACGCTTGTTCATACTGTTTACCGGCATTTCATCGACAATGCGCCAGTAGCGCGGAACGGCGACCGGCTCAAGCCACGGCAGCAGGGCGCGACGCCAGGCGAACTCCTGCGCTTTTTTATCCTGCATATACCCGCGCTGGCGAACCGCTTCGTCCAGCACCAGCAGGGCGCCAATCCCCTGACGGCCTCCGCGCGTGACCGGCAGCGCCGCCGCTTCGCAAATGCCGTCGAGCTCCAGCAGGCGACGTTCGATCTCGTTAAGCGAGATGCGCTTTTCTTCAATTTTGACCACCCGCCCGCGACGACCGGCGATGCTGAACAGCCCCTCGCTGTCGAAGTTCAGGATATCGTCCAGCTGGAGTCCTTCAGCCTCGTGGATCAATGGCGACGTGACGCGACAGGCGTCATCTTCCTGATGGAAGATAACGCCGGGGAAGGCAAGCCACGGGACGTTATCCTGCTGGCGATGGCGCCAGGCGAGGATCCCGGTTTCGGTGCTGCCATAAATTTCATCCGGGCAGATGTTAAGCCAGCCCGCGGTGGTGGAAACGTCACACCAGGGCAGCATGCCCCCTGCTGAAATCAGCATTCTGACGGGCGGCGCGGGCAGTTCCGTATCCAGGCGCTTCAGGAACGCCGGGCTGCTGATGAACAGGTAATGTCTGTCATGAGGAAGGGCGGCCAGCTGTTCAGCGTAGTAGAGCATCGCGGCATGCAGCGGCAGCCCCAGCGCCATCGGCAATACGATGCGGAATGTCAGGCCGTACAGGTGTTGCGGTACGACCGAGGCGACAACGCTACAGCCGGTCAGACGTTCGCCGAAGCGGTCAGCCAGCAGACGGGCTTCGCGATCCAGGCTGACGATGTGCTTAATCACCCGGCGCGGGGTACCCGTGGAGCCGGAGGTGAACAGCTCAACGAAGCGGCTTTCGTCAATCTCCGGCAGGGGCGCCCAGCGGCTAGCCGTCTGATGGCTGGAGGCCACCACAATCAGCTTGCCATGGAAACCGAGAGTCCGATCGCTCAGAACGCCGCTAAACAACGACTGCTGTTCTTCAAGCTGCGAGACGCGGCTATGGCCGGGGATGACCGGCGTTTTACCGGCATGCAGCGAGGCCAGCAGCGCAACGATAAACAGGTAGCTGTTTTCAAAGCACAGCGCCCAGCGCTCGCCATCCTGCTGACGCAGGGTGTCGACCAGCAAGGTCACGTCGTGGCGCAGCTGGCCAAGCGTCCAGGTACGATCGTCAAGCCAGGCAACGGGCGTATCGTCAGGGCGGGGCGCATTTAACCACTGGCCCAGCGGAAGGGGGTTAGTCATTGTGCATCTCTTTTTTAATCACCCGCTGGCGCACCAGCCACTCTGTCGCCATCAGCGTCCCCATCAGGATATAAGCCACCATACCGTTCCACAGCGTCCACAGATGTATGTCGCCGTGCAGCACGGTGAACAGCGCCATCGCGCCGTTTCCGATGAAAAAGCCGCACCAGACGAGGGTCACCTTGCGGGTATAGCGCACGCCCTCCGGGGGCAGGTTTGGCTCGCGCAGGCGCGCAAGCCGTTCGACCAGCGGCATCGCGGTCCACAGCGAACCCCCGAACACGGCCAGCATCACAAGGTTGACGACCACGGGGTAGAACAGCAGCCACTGGTGGGTTTTCAGCAGGTAGCTTGCCGCGCAGAGCGCGATGCCCGCGAGCGCCACGCACTGCACCACATACCGCATCGGGCCAGCGTTCCGCCGCGCCTGGCGCAGCCGCAGCAGCAATACCAGCGCCATCACCGGCAACAGCCACTGCAGGCTGTTGTGCGTCAGCCCAAATCCAATCAGGAAGGGCCACGCCAGCAGCATCAGCCCCGTCAGAAGGGGGATAACCGGCAACGTCCGTCCACCACGCACGGTGTTTTACTCTTCGCGCAGAAGCTGTTCGACGGCGTCTACCACATCCTGAACGGTACGAACCGACTTGAAGGTTTCCGGCTTGATTTTCTTGCCCGTTTTCTTCTGCAGATGAACAATCATGTCCACCGCGTCAATGCTGTCCAGCTCCAGGTCTTCGTAAAGACGGGCTTCGGGCGTAATGTCCTGCGGGTCGATTTCAAAGAGCCTGGTCAGCAGGCCGCAGACTTCCTGATAAATGGTTTCTTGTTCAGTCATCGTTCACATCTCAGGCGCGTTGAGCGTTGATAAAGGACGCCAGCGTGGCGACGGAAAAGAAGTGCTGGCGCATCTCTTCGCTTTCGGCAGAAAGCACCACGCCATACTGGTTTTTTACCGCCAGACCCAGTTCCAGCGCGTCAATGGAGTCCAGACCCAGCCCATCGCCAAACAGCGCGGCATCGGTATCAATATCCTCTGCGGTAAGCTCGTCCAGATTCAGCGTGGTGATTATGAGATTCTTAATTTCAAGATAAAGCGCTTGCATCATTAATTCCTGACAAAGATTGAAGGCCTGATGTTAATCGATGCTGCAGATGCCGGTTTAACTGCCTTGCCGCCAGCGCCGGTTCTTGTTCATTTGCATCGTAAAATTCGTCGATGTTCACGCGGTCGCGGACATCCACGGTGAAAACAGGTTTTTCTGGCGGTACATCATACCAGCGGCTTTTTTTATCCAGCAGGTGTTCGCTACAGTGGATCAGTACCACCCGCAGATCGCTGTTACAGCGCACGGCGATATTTGCCGCGCCGCGCTGGAGGGAGATAGCCTCGCCAAACCGGGTACGCGTGCCTTCCGGGAAGATTAACAGCGTGTCGCCCTGAGCCAGACGCTGCTGGCTGGCCGCGAGCAGGGGCTCGGCTTCGCTGTTAATCAGATAATCTGCCGCACGGATGACGCCGCTGACAAAGGGATTGCGCAGCAGCGCGCTTTTCACCAGACAGTCGGTTTCGGGCATCACCGACGCCAGAATCACGTAGTCTATTAACGTGGGGTGGTTAGCCACCACCAGACAACCCCGATCGCTGCGCAGCGCGTCAAGATTGTGAATGCGATAGTCCAGTACGCCGAGGCCGCGCGCTACGGTCAGGAAGAAGCGGAAGCTGGCCGCAATGCTGCGACGCGCCAGGCGACGACGGCTGGCGCGGTCGCGCTGGACGATGAGCAGCAGGTTGAACCAGACCAGCGACAGCAGCAGCCCGCCCACGCCAAACAGCGCGAAGCAGAAGCCGGTCATCGCCAGGCGCCATAGCCAGTTAATTCGGGCAGCCAGGCGGTTCATGCGCGCGTCCATTGCCACAGCAAACGTTCGCCGGGCACCACGAACTGACGCTCCTCGCTGAGATAGCGCTGCAGGAACATCAGGCTTTGCGGCAGGGCGGGTTCTTCACCCGTGCTGCCGCTACGGGTTTCACACTGCAATCCGTTGCCGGATTCAATCACCAGCGCCAGCGCGTAGGGCCAGGTGGGCATCTGCGGTGGTAGCGCCGGATGGTAAAATTCCGGCAGCGCGCCGTCAAAATCGACCAGCAGGACGCGGGAATAGCCCGCCTGCAGCAGGCTCAGCACTTCACATAAGGCCTGCTGGAAGGTGTCCAGCCCGGCAGAAATGGATGACGAGACGATGGCCTGGCGTGCGGTGATCGTGAGATTGCCCACCGCGGAATTGTGCACGGACATCGCGAAGTCGGTGGGTGAAACGGACTGCCCGGTCGCCAGAGCATGCAAAATACGGTCGTTGCGCTCCAGCTCGCCGTGGCGGCTGGAATAGACGACGGCATCAATGGCGTGGTTTTGCAGCATGGCAAGACCAATATCCACCGCCAGCTTACTGCCTGAGTTGAGGCGGCGCGCGGTCATCATGGGTAAAGCGGTCAGGCGGGGAAGCGGGACCGCTGGATCGACGGTCAGCTGCAGGCGCGACCACGCCTGCCACTCTGTGGCATCGCTGAGTCCTGGCGCTCTCGCCTGCCAGTCGATAATGTTCAGTGAAAATTTCATCTACGCGCGTCCGCGAAAAAAACCGTATTCAAAGGGCAGGCTGGGCCACCCGGGCAGCTAAGCTGCTCTATTGTTCACGTTTGGTGCATATCAGCAGGGTATGACCGACCCCAAGGTTGTCCAGCCGCTGTTCAACGCTGAAACCTGCGCTCTCCAGGTAGCGATAAAACTTCTCTACGCTGTAAAACCGGCTATTGCCATTCGCCATACAGGTGAAATAGAGCGAGGTGGCATTCAGGCTGAAAGAGGCTGCTTCAAATTTCTGAGCATCCCAGAAAAGCTCCATGATGCACAAACGTGCGCCTGGCTTCATGGCCTGTGCGACGCGCGCCAGCATGGCGACAATCTGATCCGGAGAGAAACAATCCAGGAACTGGCTCATCCACCAGACGTCGGCGTCACCCGGCAATGTTGCTGGGCTAAGCATATCGACAGCATGGAATGCAATACGATGAGAAAAACCTGCTTTTGCGATGTTTTCCTGCGCCAGCGCTATCTGCTGCGGCAGATCGAGGATCGTCACGGCAACATTTTCGTCATAGCGGCAGCAGCGTAACGACCATTTACCCGTATTTCCGCCCACATCGTACAATTTTGTCGGCGAGCTTGCGAATATATATGGCAAAGCAGCGTCAAAAGCGGCGTCAGAATAGTAATGATCGAAGGCGAACCAGCTCTCTTTCGCCGGAGCTGGTAATTGGGATAACGCCGGGTAGATGGTTGGCCAGTTGCCAAACACGGCTAATCCGGCCGGTTTTTCCTCCTGCAGGGCGTCCGCCAGGTGAAATAGCCCCTGATAACAAACGTCCTGGGTGAAATCCATATTTACGCGGGTCATTTCGTCGTGCAGTAAAAAATGGCCCACTTTCGCCAGAAAATAACGTCCATTCTGTTGGGTAACGATTCGACCGCTTAATCCCATATCCAGCAGTACGCTGACGCCATAGCTGCCGAGCGTGCTGTGTTCGGTTATTTCCTCGAGGCTTGCCCCCTCTTTTCCTTGTTTATCGAGCCAGGCGAGAACGCCTGAGTTACGCAGACAAAGCGCAGTCTGGAATAACATCGGGGCAAAGGCGATGCGTTGCGCTTCGGTAATGGCATCCAGTGCGCTGAGTGTGTCCTTTTCGTACATTCCTGCGTAACCTTTGAGGCTAATAAAGAGAGGTTATCGGGCCATACGCGGCCCGACTTTAGAAAAAAATTACAGCGCGGCGCCAGCGGAGAGGTTCAGCTGAATGTCGTGGTCGAGGTTATTCACCCAGCGGTTATAATTTTTGTGGATTTTACCGTCTGCCGCTTTCAGGTTAAGGCTGTTTTCATAGTTGATTGAATAGCTTGTGGCCGTGTACGGAATACTCACCTGGACCGAGTGATCGCGTGACTGCAGACGCCCCTTAATCATTCCCGGGCCGGTTTCCGTCATGATCCAGTCGCGTTTTTGGCCTGCTTTCAAAATTGCCGTTTTTACCTGATCGGCAGTATGGCCCGCGCTTACAATAGAGTGAACCTGAGCGATTGGCGCGGTACGCGCGCAGCCTGCCAGCGCGCCAACGAATACGGCAGCAGCACACCATTTAACGATCTTTTTCATCAACAACTCCATATCAATAATAACAATTAAAGGCAGTGGTTTTTACAAATAATACTCATCCGGCTTTTTGTTATCGCCAGGTGTAATTTTTAATCAATATTAATGGTTACATTACGCTGAAGCGAAGGCGGGAATAATAACATGGAAAATAAATAAGGATTTCATTTTTTATAATTTGCGTTAAATCATGAATTACGTTTGAACGTAATGCGCGCGGCGTAATTAAAACCGGAATGAATATCGCCTTAACGCAAATAAAAATACCGCGACGGATTAGGGGCGCGGTAATTTACGGTGTATTACTGACGGTTTAAACCTACCTGTACAGGCGGGTCCGTTACCCGGGTAACCGGCTTTTCGGCCTCCCCGGCCCGAGCAGGATCGCCAGCTTGCTGCCGCCTTTGGTGGTCTCCATCCAGATTTTACATACGCTGGTGAGGGGGACCGACAGCAGCATACCGACCGGGCCCAGCAGCCATCCCCAAATCAGTAAGGATAAAAAGACCACCAGCGTCGACATGCCCAGCCGGTGTCCCATCATGCGCGGCTCAAGAATATTGCCCAGCACCATATGCACGACGAGGAACAGCGCGCCGACCAGCATGCATTCGTAGAAGCCGTTAAAAAGAAACGCCTGAATCATCGGCGGCACGGCGGAAAGCACCGCGCCAATATTGGGCACGTAGTTCAGCAGAAAGGCCAGCACGCCCCACATCAGCGCGAACTGCACGTCCATCAGCATCAGCCCCAGCCAGACAATCACCCCGGTCCATACGCTCAGGAGCGTTTTCAGCGCCAGATATTTGGAGACGCCCTTCAGGGCTCGGTGTAAGCCGGCAATGTGAATTTGCGGATTGTTCAGCGCAAAGCGCAGCTTATAGGGGACGTGGCGGACTTCGAACAGCATAAACACAACGGTCATGACCAGCAGCAGAATGCTGGCCATCGCGCCGGAAAGCCCCGTCATCAAGGTGGTGGCGTAGGTCATGACCTTCTCGGAGTCCATCCTGCGCAGCATCCGTTCGGGTGAGATATGCAGATTAAGGAAGGGCACCATCTCCTGCAGCGCGACAATTTTACGCGTCAGCTCTTTGTTGTACTGCGGCAGCATGGTGGAGAATTCGCTCAGCGATGCCGCCAGCACGCCGAAGAGCGCCGTCAGGCCAATCAGCATCACGATGACGACGATGGTGATAGCTACCGGACGGCTGACGCCCCGGCGTAAAAACCAGGTGACCAGAGGATTAAGCACGATGGCAAAAAAGAGCGCCAGCAGGAGCTGAACAATAATGTCAGCGGCAGCATGGATACCCGCAAGGATAACCACCAGACAGGCGAGTTTTAATAAGATGTGGAGTCCTGCTTTGTCGGACGGGTTAGCGATCATGCGTGTTCCTTAATATGATGACCCGATAAGTGTAGTGCCCGGGCTTCGCTTCGTCTGGCACCGTTAATCTGAAAGTCGGGGCTGATTTTCTTATTGCGCCGTGGTAATAGTGAAACACTGTTGTAAAAAATCCAGGTAGAACTCCATGCCCGAACCTGCCGCTGAACCGGCACTGAGCGGACTGCGCCTCAATCTGCGCATCGTTTCCGTTGTGATTTTCAACTTTGCCAGCTATCTGACCATTGGCCTGCCGCTGGCGGTCCTGCCGGGCTATGTCCATGACGTGATGGGCTTCAGCGCCTTCTGGGCGGGGCTGGTGATAAGCCTGCAATATTTCGCCACGCTCCTCAGCCGCCCGCATGCCGGGCGCTACGCGGATACGTTCGGTCCAAAAAGCATCGTGATGGTGGGATTGTGCGGCTGTTTCCTCAGTGGCCTGAGCTACCTGCTGGCTGCCGCCACCAGCCACTGGCCGCTGGTCAGCCTGGCGCTGCTCTGCCTGGGCCGCGTCATTCTGGGCATTGGGCAAAGTCTGGCGGGAACCGGCTCAACGCTGTGGGGCGTGGGGGTGGTAGGCGCGCCCCACATTGGCCGGGTGATCTCCTGGAACGGGATTGTCACCTACGGTGCGATGGCGCTCGGGGCGCCGCTCGGCGTGGCCTGCTATGCGTTGGGCGGGCTGCATGGGCTGGCTATCACCATTATGGCGGTCGCGCTGCTGGCAATTCTCTTTGCACTGCCGCGTCCGAAAGTGAAGGCCAGCAAAGGCAAGCCGCTGCCGTTTCGGGCGGTGCTGGGGCGCGTCTGGCCGTACGGCATGGCGCTAGCGCTGGCGACCACCGGCTTTGGCGTAATCGCGACCTTCATTACCCTGTTCTACGACGCCAAAGGCTGGGACGGCGCAGCCTTTGCGTTAACCCTGTTTAGCTGTGCGTTTGTTGGCGCCCGCCTGCTTTTCCCTAACGGCATCAACCGCCTTGGCGGGCTGAACGTGGCGATGATCTGCTTTGCGATAGAGATAGTCGGGCTGCTGCTGACCGGAATTGCGATGGTGCCCTGGGTCGCGAAAGTGGGCGTGTTCCTCGCGGGGGCCGGCTTTTCCCTGGTCTTCCCGGCGCTGGGCGTGGTGGCGGTAAAAGCCGTGCCGCAGCAGAATCAGGGGGCAGCGCTGGCGACCTATACGGTGTTTATGGATATGTCTTTAGGGATTACCGGCCCGCTGGCGGGGCTGGTGATGGCCTGGGCAGGCGTGCCGGTGATCTATCTTGCCGCGGCGGGCCTGGTGGTGATTGCGCTCCTGCTGACGTGGCGGCTAAAAAAATGGCCCCCGGTGCAGGCACCGGAGGCCACGTCATCATCGTGAAGCGTTACTGGATCACGATGGTGTTAATGATGTTTTCAGCAGCCGTCTGCGCTTTCTGCTGATCTTCGGCTGGCAGGGTGATCTGCAGGGTCAGCAGTTTGTTATCAACCTTGCCCAGCACCACAGAAGAGTATGCGGTCTGGCCTTTTGCAGAGATGATGCTGTCGAGCTGTTGCAGCGTGTGGCCTTTCAGCTCGATGGATTTATTGGTCACGACCTGCAACTGCGGATCGCGGCCGCGCTGCTGATCTTCCAGACGTTTGGACAGGACGGCCAGATCTTCGCTGGTGTCGTCGCCCACAATCACAATGACCGCTTTCTGCCCGGTTGCGTCGGAGTAAACGTGCATGTTGTTCGCCTGGGTGCCCAGCTTGCCGCTCTGATCGGTCATATCGGCTGGCAGAGAGAAGCTGAGTTTGCCATCCATCAGATTCACCGGCTGGCCGGTCGCGTTGCTCTCTGCGGATGCGCCCTGAGCAGGCGTTTTCGTGTCGCTGTTATCACAGGCTGCAAGACCCACAACCAGCAGGCCAATCCCGACATATTTAACCAGATTGCGCATTGACTTCTTCCTTTCGATAAACGGCCATAACGGCTCATTCGCTCATCTTATCACAACTGATAAAGCGAACCCTTAACCAGCCTGCAATGCCGTGATTTCAGATTTATCTGCCAGCCTTTTCAGCAGCATATTGAGCAGCACGCCGTACATCGGCAGGAAGAACACAATGCTGATGAGGACCTTGAAGCAGTAGTCCACCAGCGCGATTTCCATCCAGTGTTCGGCCATGAACGCATCCGGGCTGCGCCAGAAGGCGATGAAGAAGAAGGCCAGCGTATCGCTCACGTTACCGAACAGCGTGGAGGCGGTTGGCGCCATCCACCAGCGATGATTCTGACGCAGGCGGTTAAACACGTGCACGTCGAGGATCTGCCCCAGCGCGTAGGCCATAAAGCTTGCGGCAGCGATACGGGCAACAAACAGGTTGAAGTGGGTTAACGCCTCAAAGCCCTGCCAGCTTCCCATATAAAACAGAGACGAAACCACGTACGAGATGAACAGCGCCGGGAGCATGACCGAAAAAATAATACGGCGAGCCAGCGGTGCGCCAAAGATACGCACGGTCAAATCCGTCGCGAGGAAAATAAACGGGAAGCTGAATGCGCCCCAGGTGGTGTGAAAACCAAAGATGGAGATCGGGAGCTGCACCAGATAGTTGCTGGAGGTGATCACCAGCAAATGGAAAAGCGAAAGCCAGAACAACGCTTTTACGCGCTGTGATTCAGAAAACGACGTCATATTGTGACCTTTTTATACGTTGGGGTGAGGGAACCCAATAAAAACCGCAGCATGATACTGCTTTGTCAGGACATTGCAATGGTTAGTTTTTACGCAATCGTTAACCTGGTTTGCATTGATCGCAACCGGGCGTAAACTACAGCCGTTTTTACCAGACCGAGAAGACCATGACCGACCTGTTTTCCAGCCCAGACCACACTCTTGATGCCCAGGGCCTTCGCTGCCCGGAGCCGGTAATGATGGTACGCAAAACCGTGCGCAACATGCAGACCGGTGAAACGCTGCTGATTATTGCCGACGACCCGGCCACGACCCGCGATATTCCCGGCTTTTGTACCTTTATGGAGCATGAACTGGTGGCACAGCAGACCGAAGCGCTGCCGTACCGGTATTTGATTCGTAAGGGGTAGATGGGCTGGCGTTGCTGTAGGTCGGGTAAGGCGAAGCCGCCATCCGACGAATATGCGTCCTCTGCGGCCTGATGCCCTCACCCCGACCCTCTCCCACGGGGAGAGGGGGCAAACACTAAAAACGGCAATCTTTGATTGCCGTTTTGCGTTTACCTAGCCTTTCATCCACGCCCTGATCCCGTCGAGGAACATCTGCGTTGCCATCATCACCAGAATCAGCCCCATCAGGCGTTCCAGCGCGTTCACCCCTTTCTCACCCAGCAGGCGCAGGAACAGCGACGACTGCAGCAGGATGATAAACGTCCCGCCCCAGGCGATCAGCAGGGCAATCACCAGATGGCTCATCTGGTTCGGATACTGATGCGACAGCAGCATCAGCGTGGCCAGAATCGTTGGCCCGGCGACGAGTGGAATCGCCAGCGGCACGATAAACGGCTCTTCACCCGCGGGCAGGCCGCTGCTGCTGCCTTCCGCGCTCGGGAAAATCATCTTAATGGCAATCAGGAACAGAATAATCCCGCCGGAAATCGAAACGGTTTCGGCGCGCAGGTTGAGGAATGCGAGAATTTTTTCACCGGCAAACAGGAAGATAAACATCACCAGCAGGGCGATGAGCAGCTCGCGGATCATGATCGCCCGGCGGCGCTTCGGCTCGGTGTGCTTCAGCACCGACATGAAGATAGGCAGGTTTCCCAGTGGATCCATAATCAGGATCAATAAAACCGCCGCGGAAATGATTTCACTCATCTTTAAATTATCCCTGATACTTAGTAGTGTTATTTCGATGATTAGCGCTTTTTCTGATTGCCGGGCAATCATCGATTAATTTCGCTTGCGACTTTGGCAGCATTTTGTAATGTGAAGCATATCCCAGTTCAATACTGGCTTGCACAATCAGCACACACCCTCAGCAGGAAAAAAATGCTATGAAAAACGTTGGTTTTATCGGCTGGCGCGGTATGGTCGGCTCTGTACTCATGCAACGCATGGTTGAAGAGCGCGATTTCGACGCTATCCGCCCGGTCTTCTTCTCCACTTCCCAGCTCGGCCAGGCTGCTCCGTCCTTTGGTGGTACCACAGGCACGTTGCAAGATGCTTACGATCTGGAAGCGCTGAAGGCACTCGACATTATTGTGACGTGCCAGGGCGGCGATTATACCAACGAAATCTATCCAAAGCTGCGTGAAAGCGGCTGGCAGGGCTACTGGATTGACGCGGCTTCTTCGCTGCGCATGAAAGACGATGCCATCATCATTCTCGACCCGGTGAACCAGGGCGTCATCACCGACGGCCTGAACAACGGCGTGAAAACCTTTGTCGGCGGTAACTGTACCGTCAGCCTGATGCTGATGTCCCTCGGCGGCCTGTTCGCGCAGGATCTGGTTGAGTGGGTCTCCGTGGCGACCTACCAGGCGGCGTCCGGCGGCGGCGCGCGTCATATGCGCGAGCTGCTGACCCAGATGGGCCAGTTGCACCACAGTGTGGCGCACGAGCTGGCAGACCCGGCGTCCGCGATCCTCGATATCGAGCGTAAAGTCACTCAGCTGACCCGCAGCGGCGAGCTGCCGGTGGATAACTTCGGCGTACCGCTGGCCGGTGGCCTGATCCCGTGGATCGACAAACAGCTGGATAACGGCCAGACCCGCGAAGAGTGGAAGGGCCAGGCTGAGACTAACAAAATCCTCGCGACCGCGAACACCATTCCGGTTGACGGTCTGTGCGTGCGTATCGGCGCGCTGCGCTGCCACAGCCAGGCCTTCACCATTAAACTGAAAAAAGATGTGTCTATTCCGACCGTGGAAGAGCTGCTGGCCGCGCACAACCCGTGGGCGAAAGTGGTACCAAACGATCGCGATATCACCATGCGCGAGCTGACCCCGGCTGCCGTTACCGGCACGCTGACCACGCCGGTTGGCCGTCTGCGCAAGCTGAACATGGGGCCGGAGTATCTCTCCGCGTTCACCGTCGGCGACCAGCTCCTGTGGGGTGCCGCCGAGCCGCTGCGCCGCATGCTGCGCCAGCTGGCGTAATAATTTGTTAACTACCGGGGGTGATTTTCACCCCTTTTTTTTGCGTACTACATGGAGTAACACGCGTATGTCTTATTTTTTATCAGGAGTCATCTAGAGCGTTGGCTATGCTTTAAGGAAGAGTCATTTCTTACCTGAGGTTCGAACGGAGCAGAATGGATGCACATTTTTGTGCTGTCCCGTTCAGGTCACATTAAAAGTCGTCCCGGAGCGCTTAAAAAGGACGACATAAAAAACAGGATGAATACCATGTCCGATCGTGTGGATAGAGACGTGATTAATGCGCTTATTGCGGGTCATTTTGCTGACCCCTTTTCTGTGCTTGGGATGCATCAAATTGAGGATGGCCTTGAAGTTAGGGCACTGTTACCGGATGCCACAGAAGTCTGGGTGATTGAACCCAAAACCGGCCGCAAGGTCGGTAATCTTGAATGCCTCGATTCCCGTGGCTTCTTCTCGGGCGTAATGCCCCGCCGTAAAAATCCTTTTCGCTATCAGCTCGCCGTTCTCTGGCACGGTCAGCAAAACCTGATTGACGATCCTTACAGCTTCGGCCCTCTGCTTAAAGAGATGGACGCCTGGCTGCTCTCCGAAGGAACGCATCTTCGCCCTTATGAAACACTGGGTGCCCATGCCGATACCATGGACGGCATTACCGGCACGCGGTTCTCCGTGTGGGCACCTAACGCCCAGCGCGTCTCCGTTGTCGGCCAGTTCAACTACTGGGACGGTCGCCGCCATCCGATGCGCCTGCGCCGGGAAAGCGGCATCTGGGAGCTGTTTATCCCCGGAGCGCACCCCGGGCAGCTTTATAAATTCGAGATGATCGACGCTAACGGCAAGCTGCGCATTAAAGCCGACCCGTATGCCTTCGAAGCGCAGATGCGCCCGGATACCGCGTCGCTGATTTGCGGCCTGCCGGAGAAGGTCGTCCAGACGGAGGAGCGTAAACAGGCCAACCGTTTTGACGCGCCCATCTCCGTCTATGAGGTACACCTTGGCTCCTGGCGTCGCCACACCGATAACAACTTCTGGCTCAGCTACCGTGAGCTTGCCGACCAGCTGGTGCCCTATGCCAAATGGATGGGCTTTACCCACCTTGAGCTGCTGCCGGTCAACGAGCACCCGTTCGACGGCAGCTGGGGCTATCAGCCTACCGGGCTGTATGCGCCAACGCGCCGCTTTGGCACCCGCGATGACTTCCGCTATTTCATTGATGCCGCGCACGCCGCCGGGCTGAACGTGATCCTTGACTGGGTGCCGGGACATTTCCCATCGGATGATTTCGCGCTGGCAGAGTTTGACGGCACGAAGCTGTACGAGCACAGCGACCCGCGCGAAGGCTATCACCAGGACTGGAACACGCTGATCTACAACTACGGTCGCCGTGAGGTCGCAAACTACCTGGTCGGGAATGCCCTGTACTGGATCGAGCGGTTTGGCATTGACGCCCTGCGCGTCGATGCGGTGGCGTCGATGATCTACCGCGACTACAGCCGCAAAGAGGGCGAGTGGATCCCGAACGAGTTTGGCGGCCGTGAAAACCTGGAAGCGATTGAATTCCTGCGCAATACCAACCGCATTATCGGCGAACAGGTGGACGGTGCCGTGACCATGGCGGAAGAGTCGACCGACTTTGCGGGCGTCTCCCGTCCGCCGTCATTAGGCGGCCTGGGGTTCTGGTACAAGTGGAACCTGGGCTGGATGCACGACACGCTCGACTACATGAAGCTGGATCCGGTTCACCGTAAGTATCATCACGATAAGCTGACGTTCGGGATGCTCTACAACTACACCGAAAACTTCATGCTGCCGCTGTCGCACGATGAAGTGGTGCACGGCAAAAAATCGATTCTCGACCGCATGCCGGGCGACGCGTGGCAGAAGTTTGCCAACCTGCGCGCCTACTACGGCTGGATGTTTGCCTTCCCGGGCAAGAAACTGCTGTTTATGGGCAATGAGTTCGCCCAGGGACGCGAGTGGAACCACGACGCCAGCCTCGACTGGCACCTGCTGGAAGGCGGCGACAACTGGCACCACGGGGTGCAGCGTCTGGTGCGCGACCTGAACCTGACCTACCGCCACCACAAAGCGCTGCACGAGCTCGACTTCGATCCGTACGGCTTTGAGTGGCTGGTGGTGGACGACCACGAGCGCTCGGTGTTTGTCTTTGTGCGTCGTGACAAAGCGGGTAACGAAATCATCGTCGCCAGCAACTTCACGCCGGTGCCGCGCGAACACTACCGCTTCGGCATTAACCAGCCGGGCAAATGGCGCGAGATCCTGAATACCGACTCGATGCACTATCACGGCAGCAACGCCGGTAACGGCGGGCTGGTACAGAGCGATGCCATCGAAAGCCACGGGCGACCCAACTCCCTGAGCCTGACGCTGCCGCCGCTTGGCACCATCTGGCTGATGCGGGAGGGCGAATGACGCAGCTTACGGCAGGTAAACCCGAACCGCTTGGCGCGCGTTTTGACGGAAAAGGTGTCAATTTCACCCTCTTTTCCGCTCATGCTGAGCGGGTAGAACTGTGCGTGTTTGACGGGGAAGGTAACGAGCACCGTTACGATTTACCCGCGCGCACGGGGGATACCTGGCACGGCTACCTGGCCGGAGGACGGCCAGGCGTGCACTATGGCTTTCGCGTACACGGTCCCTGGGATCCGGCGCAGGGCCACTGGTTTAACCCGGCGAAGCTGCTGATTGATCCGTGCGCGCACCACGTGGACGGTGAATTTAAAGACGACCCGCTTTTCCACGTGGGCTACGGCGGGCCTGACCATCGCGACAGCGCGCCCGTCGCGCCAAAAAGCGTGGTGGTGAACGATCTTTATGACTGGGAAGACGATGCCCCGCCGCAGACGCCGTGGGGCAATACCGTCATTTATGAAGCCCACGTCAAAGGGCTGACGTACCTGCACCCGTCGATCCCCAAAGAGATGCGCGGCACCTATAAGGCGCTCGGGCATCCCACCATGATCGCCTACCTGAAACACCTCGGCATCACCGCCCTGGAACTGCTTCCCGTTGCCCATTTTGCCAGCGAGCCGCGTCTGCAGCGGCTGGGGCTGAGCAACTACTGGGGCTACAACCCGCTGGCGATGTTCGCGCTTGAGCCGCGCTATGCCGCCCATCCGGAAAAGGTGCGGGACGAGTTTCGCGATGCGGTGAAGGCGCTCCACGCGGCGGGCATTGAGGTCATTCTGGACGTCGTGCTGAACCACAGTGCCGAAAGCGATCTCGACGGTCCGACGCTCTCCATGCGCGGAATTGATAACCGTAGCTATTATTGGATCAGGCAGGATGGCGATTATGAGAACTGGACCGGCTGCGGTAACACGCTCAACCTCAGCCATCCGGCGGTCACGCATTTTGCTTATGAATGCCTGAAATACTGGGTGGAGACGTTCCACGTCGACGGTTTTCGTTTCGACCTGGCACCCGTAATGGGGCGCACGCCGGCGTTCAGCCAGCAGGCTCCGCTGTTTGAGGCGATAAAAAACTGTCCGGTGCTCTCGCAGGTGAAGCTCATTGCCGAGCCGTGGGACATCGGGGAAGGCGGTTATCAGGTCGGGAATTTCCCGCCGCTGTTTGCCGAGTGGAACGATCACTACCGCGATGCCGCGCGCCGCTTCTGGCTGGAACGGAATCTGTCGCTGGGGGAGTTCGCCGGACGCTTTGCCGCTTCAAGCGATCTCTTTAAGCGCGACGGCAAACGCCCGTCGGCCACCGTCAATCTGTTGACGGCACACGACGGTTTTACGCTCAGGGACTGCGTTTGTTTCAATCAGAAACACAATGAGGCAAACGGCGAAGAGAATCGCGATGGCACTAACAATAACCATAGCTTTAATCATGGTATAGAAGGGTTAGGCGGAAGCCTGGACGTCATCGAGCGGCGACGCGCCAGCGTTCACGCTTTGCTGACAACGCTTTTATTGTCGCAGGGCACGCCGATGCTGCTGGCAGGCGATGAACACGGCCATAGCCAGCACGGTAACAACAATGCGTATTGCCAGGACAACACGTTAACCTGGCTCGACTGGGGTGAAGCCAACAGCGGGCTGATTCATTTTACCGCTGCGCTGATCCATCTTCGCCAGCAGATCCCCGCGCTGACCGCCGACCGCTGGTGGGAAGAGGGTGACGGCAACGTTCGCTGGTTGAATCAAGACGCGCAACCCTTAAGCGCGCAAGAGTGGCAACACGGCGTACCACGCCTGCAAATCCTGCTGTCGGATAAATGGCTGGTCACGCTGAACGCGACGGATGACGTCGCAGCGATTGTTTTACCTGAAGGGGAATGGCGAGCTGTTCCCCCCTTTGCCGGAGCGGATAATCCGGTAGTAATGGCTGTCTGGCACGGGCCTGCGCACGGAGTGTGCGTATTCCAAAGATGATAAAAAAGGAGTTAGTCATGGTTAGATTAGAGAAGAACGATCCCTTAATGTTGGCGCGCCAGCTACCATTAAAAACGGTTGCCCTGATACTTGCGGGTGGACGTGGTACCCGTCTGAAAGATTTGACCATCAAGCGCGCGAAACCGGCTGTTCACTTTGGTGGTAAGTTCCGTATCATCGACTTTGCGCTCTCCAACTGTCTCAACTCGGGCATTCGCCGTATTGGCGTCATTACGCAGTATCAGTCGCACACGCTGGTTCAGCATATCCAGCGCGGCTGGTCATTCTTCAGCGAAGAGATGAACGAGTTTGTCGATCTCCTTCCCGCTCAGCAACGCGTCCACGGCGAGAACTGGTACCGCGGAACGGCGGATGCGGTGACGCAGAACCTCGACATCATTCGCCGCTACAGCGCGGAATACATCGTGATCCTCGCCGGGGACCATATCTACAAGCAAGATTACTCCCACATGCTCATCGACCACGTCGAAAAAGGGGCGCGCTGCACCGTAGCGTGTCTGCCTGTGCCCGTTGCTGAAGCGACGGCGTTTGGCGTGATGCACGTGGATGCCGACGACAAAATTATCGACTTTGTTGAAAAACCGGCGAACCCGCCAACCATGCCCGGCGATGACACCAAATCGCTCGCCAGCATGGGGATTTATGTCTTTGATGCAGATTATCTTTATGAGCTGCTGGAAGACGATGACAAAGACGAAAACTCCAGCCACGACTTCGGTAAAGACATCATTCCGAAAATCACTAAAGCTGGCATGGCGTATGCACATCCTTTCCCGCTGTCCTGCGTGCAGTCCGACCCCAATGCGGAACCTTACTGGCGCGATGTGGGAACCCTGGAAGCCTACTGGAAAGCGAACCTCGATCTGGCGTCAGTCACGCCTGAGCTGGATATGTACGACCAGAACTGGCCGATTCGTACCCATATGGAATCGCTGCCCCCGGCCAAATTCGTGCAGGATCGCTCCGGCAGCCACGGTATGACGCTGAACTCGCTGGTATCCGGCGGGTGCATTATTTCAGGCTCGGTGGTGGTGCAGTCGGTGCTGTTCCCCCGCGTGCGGATAAATTCATTCTGTAATATCGATTCGGCAGTCTTACTGCCTGATGTCTGGGTAGGGCGCTCGTGCCGTCTGCGTCGCTGCGTTATCGATCGTGCCTGCGTCATCCCAGAAGGGATGGTGATTGGTGAGAACGCGGAAGAAGACGCGCGTCGTTTCTATCGTTCGGAAGAGGGGATCGTGTTAGTCACACGGGAAATGTTGCGGAAGCTGCAGATCAAACAGGAGCGATGATGCAGGTTTTACATGTATGTTCTGAGATGTTCCCGTTATTAAAAACGGGCGGTCTGGCAGATGTTCTGGGTGCATTACCGGCGGCGCAAATCGCCGGAGGCGTGGATACCCGAGTCCTGCTGCCCGCCTTTCCGGATATCCGGCGTGGTATTCCCGATGCAAAAGTGGTGACCCGCCGTGAGACCTTCGCCGGACGCATCACCCTGCTGTTTGGACATTACAATGGCGTAGGGATTTACCTGATCGACGCGCCGCACTTATACGATCGACCGGGCAGCCCGTATCACGATACGAACCTGTTCGCCTACACCGATAACGTGCTGCGCTTTGCGCTGCTCGGCTGGGTCGGGGCAGAAATGGCGACGGGGCTGGATCCGTTCTGGCGCCCGGATGTGGTGCACGCGCACGACTGGCACGCCGGGCTTGCCCCGGCGTATCTCGCGGCGCGCGGCCATCCGGCCAAATCGGTCTTTACCGTGCACAACTTGGCTTATCAGGGGATGTACTATGCCCATCACATGAGTGAAATCGATCTGCCATTATCGTTCTATAACATGCACGGGCTGGAATTTAACGGGCAGATCTCGTTCCTGAAAGCCGGGCTGTACTACGCCGATCACATCACGGCGGTGAGCCCGACCTACGCGCGTGAGATCACCCAGCCGGAGTTTGGCTACGGCATGGAAGGGTTGCTGCAACAGCGCCACCGCGAAGGTCGCCTGTCGGGCATCCTGAACGGCGTGGATGAACAGATCTGGAGCCCGGAGACCGATCTCCTGCTGGCGGCGCGCTATGGACGTGATTCCGTGGAGGACAAAGCGGAAAACAAACGCCAGCTGCAGATTGCGATGGGCCTGAAGGTTAACGACAAAGTGCCGCTGTTCGCGGTGGTCAGCCGCCTGACCAGCCAGAAAGGGCTGGATCTGGTGCTGGAGGCGTTGCCCGGTTTACTGGAGCAGGGCGGACAGCTGGCGCTGCTCGGCGCGGGCGACCCGGTGCTGCAGGAAGGTTTCCTTGCCGCCGCGGCGGAACATCCGGGGCAGGTGGGCGTGCAGATTGGCTACCACGAAGCGTTCTCGCACCGCATCATGGGCGGCGCGGACGTCATCCTGGTGCCGAGCCGTTTCGAACCCTGCGGCCTGACGCAGCTTTACGGCCTGAAATACGGCACGCTGCCGCTGGTGCGCCGCACGGGCGGGCTGGCGGACACCGTATCCGATAGCTCTCTGGAAAACCTGGCGGACGGTATCGCCAGCGGGTTTGTCTTTGAGGACAGTAATGCCTGGTCGCTGCTTCGGGCGATTCGGCGTGCTTTCGTCTTGTGGTCCCGTCCATCGCTCTGGCGTTACGTTCAGCGTCAGGCGATGTCCATGGACTTTAGCTGGCACGTCGCGGCGCAGTCATACCGCGATCTCTATCAACGCTTGATGTAACGAGGCGAAGTTACTGATATGAACGCTCCATTTAGCTACTCTTCACCCACGCTCAGCGTTGAGGCGTTAAAGCACTCCATCGCCTACAAGCTGATGTTCACCATCGGGAAAGATCCGGTTATCGCCAACAAACACGAGTGGCTGAACGCCACCCTGTTTGCGGTGCGTGACCGCTTAGTTGAACGCTGGCTGCGCTCAAACCGCGCCCAGCTCTCGCAGGAAACGCGTCAGGTTTACTACCTGTCGATGGAATTTTTGATTGGCCGCACGCTGTCCAACGCGCTGTTGTCGCTCGGTATTTATGACGACGTCAAAACCGCCCTGGAAGAGATGGGGTTAGATTTAGAAGAGCTGATCGACGAAGAGAACGACCCGGGCCTCGGCAACGGCGGCCTGGGGCGTCTCGCCGCCTGCTTCCTCGACTCGCTGGCAACGCTGGCGCTGCCGGGCCGCGGCTACGGTATTCGCTACGACTACGGTATGTTCAAACAGAACATCGTCGACGGGCGCCAGAAAGAGTCGCCGGACTACTGGCTGGAGTACGGCAACCCGTGGGAGTTTAAGCGCCACAATACGCGCTACAAGGTGCGCTTTGGCGGACGTATCCAGCAGGAAGGCAAAAAATCCCGCTGGGTAGAAACGGAAGAGATCCTGGCCGTGGCCTACGACCAGATTATCCCCGGCTATGACACCGATGCCACCAACACGCTGCGCCTGTGGAGCGCCCAGGCCAGTAGCGAGATTAACCTCGGTAAATTCAACCAGGGTGACTACTTTGCGGCGGTGGAAGATAAAAACCACTCCGAGAACGTGTCCCGCGTGCTGTACCCGGATGACTCGACCTACTCCGGCCGCGAGCTGCGCCTGCGTCAGGAGTATTTCCTCGTTTCGGCGACCATTCAGGACATCCTCAGCCGCCACCATCAGCTGCACAAAACCTACGCCAACCTGGCGGAGAAAACCGCGATCCACCTTAACGACACCCACCCGGTGCTCTCCATTCCGGAGCTGATGCGCCTGCTGATTGACGAGCATAAGTTCAGCTGGGATGACGCGTTTGAAGTGACCTGTCAGGTGTTCTCCTATACCAACCACACGCTGATGAGCGAAGCGCTGGAAACGTGGCCGGTGGACATGCTCGGCAAAATTCTGCCGCGCCATCTGCAGATTATCTTTGAGATTAACGACTACTTCCTCAAGACCCTGCAGGAGCAATACCCGAACGATACCGGGCTGCTGAGCCGCGCTTCCATCATTGATGAATCGAACGGGCGCCGCGTGCGCATGGCCTGGCTGGCGGTCGTCATCAGCCACAAGGTCAACGGCGTGTCCGAGCTCCACTCGAACCTGATGGTGCAGTCGCTGTTTGCGGACTTCGCGAAGATCTTCCCGACGCGGTTCTGCAACGTGACCAACGGCGTCACGCCGCGCCGCTGGCTGGCGCTGGCCAACCAGCCGCTCTCTGAGGTGCTGGACGAGAATATCGGCCGTACCTGGCGTACCGATTTGAGCCAGCTGAGCGAGCTGGAACAGCATATTGATTTCCCGACGGTGAACAAAGCCGTGCGCGAAGCCAAGCTGCTGAACAAAAAGCGTCTGGCGGTCTGGCTGGCGATGCACCTCAACGTGGTGGCAAACCCGAAAGCGCTGTTCGACGTTCAGATCAAACGCATCCACGAATACAAGCGTCAGCTGATGAACGTGCTGCACGTGATCACCCATTACAACCGCATCAAGGCCGATCCAACGGCCGAATGGGTGCCGCGCGTGAAGATCTTCGCCGGTAAGGCGGCTTCCGCCTACTATATGGCGAAGCACATTATTCATCTCATCAACGATGTGGCGAAGGTGGTCAACCAGGATCCGGACATTGGCGACAAGCTGAAGGTGGTGTTCATTCCGAACTACAGCGTGAGCCTGGCGCAGATGATCATCCCGGCGGCGGATCTCTCTGAGCAGATTTCTACGGCGGGTACGGAGGCATCCGGCACCAGTAACATGAAGTTTGCCCTTAACGGCGCGCTGACCATTGGTACGCTTGACGGGGCGAACGTCGAGATGCTGGAGCACGTGGGCGAAGAAAATATCTTTATCTTCGGTAACACGACGGAAGAGGTGGAGGCGCTGCGCAGGAAAGGCTACTCGCCGCGTCAGTATTACGAAGAGGATGAAGAGTTACGTCAGGTGCTGACGCAGATCGCGACCGGCGTGTTTAGCCCGGATGAACCGAGTCGCTATCGCGATCTGGTGGATTCGCTGATTAACTTTGGCGATCACTACCAGGTGCTGGCGGATTATCGCAGCTACGTGGACTGTCAGGATAAGGTTGACGAGCTGTACCGTCAGCAGGAGAAGTGGACCAGCGCCGCGATGTATAACATCGCCAATATGGGCTATTTCTCGTCCGACAGGACCATCAAGGAGTATGCCGAGACGATCTGGCATATTGATCCGGTGAGGTTGTAAAAGCAAAACGGCAACCTCGGTTGCCGTTTTTAGTGTTTGTTCCCTCTCCCTGTGGGAGAGGGTCAGAATGAGGGCAACAGCCCGCACCGATCGTATTACGACGCCAGCGACAGCTCACGCTTCCCCGCATTTTGCTGTAACCACTTCGCCACGCGAGACTGCTGCTCAGCGTTTAGCCACATCCCTTCTTTGGTACGACGCCAGATAGCATCATCCAGACGACGAACCCACTCGTGCTCAACCAGGTAACGCAGCTCGGCTTCGTACAGCTCGTGGCCGAAATGCTCGCCCAGATCCGCAATGTCCTTCGCATCGCTCAGGAACAGCTCGGTATTGCTGCCGTAGGTGCGGGCATAGTGGCGCGCCATCCCTTCGGTGATGAACGGGAAGCGACGGCGCAGCTTGGCGGCGTAATCATCGCGATTGTCGCCGATATCACCGCCGGGCAGTACCGCGCCTTTGGTCCATGCCGGGCCAATGCCTTTATAGTACGGCGCCAGTTTTTCCAGCGCGTGCTCGGCCAGCTTGCGGTAGGTGGTCAGCTTGCCGCCAAACACGGAAAGCAGCGGCGCCTGACCGTCAACGTCGTGAATATCGAGCGTGTAGTCGCGGGTAATCGCCTGCGGTGAGTCAGACTCGTCATCGCACAGCGGACGCACGCCGGAGTAAGTCCAGACCACGTCGTCGCGTGACAGCTGCTTCCTGAAGTGCGCGTTATACACTTTGAGCAGGTAGTTCACTTCGCTCTCATCGATCTCGACGTTCTTCGGATCGCCTTTGTACTCCACGTCGGTGGTGCCGATGATCGAGAATTCGTCCATCCACGGGATCACAAACACGATGCGCTTGTCTTCGTTCTGCAGAATGTAGGCCTGCTTCTGGGTATGCACGCGCGGTACCACAATGTGGCTGCCCTTGATCAGGCGAATGCCGTACGGCGAAGGCAGATGCATGCCGTCGTCGAAGAACTGCTTCACCCACGGGCCGGTAGCGTTCACCAGACCGCGCGCTTTCCAGCTGAATTTCTCGCCGGTATCGATGTCTTCCGCTTCCACAATCCACAGGCCGTTTTCACGACGTGCAGAGGTCGCACGGGTACGGGTTTTCACCTCGCCACCTTTCTTCTCGACCATCTGGGCATTCGCCAGCACCAGACGCGCGTCGTCCACCCAACAGTCTGAATATTCGAAACCGCGCACGATTTCAGGCTTAAGGACCGATTCTGAGCCAAAACGCAAACCTTTCGAACCCGGAAGGCTGGTGCGTTTACCCAGATGATCGTACATAAACAGACCAATGCGGATCATCCACGCCGGACGCAGATGCGGGCGATGGGGCAGGCGGAAGCGCATCGGAATCGCCAGATGCGGTGCCATTTTCAGCAGCACTTCACGTTCGGCCAGCGCTTCGCTGACCAGGCGGAATTCGTAGTGTTCCAGGTAGCGCAGGCCACCGTGAATCAGTTTGGAGCTGGCGGACGACGTCGCGCAGGCGAGATCGTTAGCTTCCAGCATCAGTACGGATAAACCGCGTCCTGCGGCGTCGACCGCAATACCGGCACCGTTGATGCCACCGCCTATCACAATCAGATCTTTGGTTTCCATAACACCCTCATGCACTTTCGTTAAAGCTCAGAAATGTTCGATATCGCTCATAATAGCAAAGGAACGCGCTTTTGGTAACATCAAAAAAACAATTTAGAGTGATATGGATAACATAATGGCGTTTACCCGCCGCCAGGACGTACACTACGGGGTAAAATAGTGCGACTAACTTTTCTCCCTCTCCCCGTGGGAGAGGGCTGGGGTGAGGGCATCAGCGCGCACTCAACCTGAACAACAGAAAGAGAACACCATGGATCAGTTTGAATGTATTAACGTAGAAGAAGCCCACCAGAAGATGCACCAGGGAAAAGCGGTGCTGGTGGACATCCGCGATCCGCAGAGTTTTGCGATGGGCCACACGCCGGGCGCGTTTCATCTCACTAACGACACGCTGGGCGCGTTTATGCGCGATAACGACTTCGAGACGCCGGTCATGGTCATGTGCTACCACGGCAACAGCAGCAAAGGCGCGGCGCAGTATCTGCTTCAGCAGGGCTACGACGCGGTATACAGCGTCGACGGCGGCTTCGATGCCTGGCATCGTCATTTCCCGGCAGAAGTGGAATACGCTTTTGAGCGCTGATCCCGCTATACTGTCCCCTTTTGTGTGGAAATAAGCGACCGCTGCCCATGTTGATGATCACCTCTTTTACCAACCCGCGCGTCGCCCAGGCGTTTGTCGACTATATGGCGACGCAGGGCGTTATTCTGACCATTCAGCAACATAACCAGACCGACGTCTGGCTGGCCGACGAGAGCCAGGCCGCGCGCGTAAACGAAGAGCTGGCGCGTTTTCTTGAGAACCCCGGCGACCCGCGCTATCTGGCGGCCAGCTGGCAGTCCGGGCAGACCGACAGCGGATTGCACTACAGCCGTTTTCCCTTCCTCGCCACCATCCGCGAGCGCGCGGGTCCGTTTACTTTGCTGCTGATGGCGGCCTGCATTATCGTCTTCATTATCATGAACGTGGTGGGCGACCAGAGCGTGATGATTGCTCTGGCCTGGCCCTATGACCCGTCTCTTGAGTTTGACGTCTGGCGCTACTTTAGCCACGCGCTGATGCACTTCTCGGTGATGCATATCCTCTTCAACCTGCTCTGGTGGTGGTATCTCGGCGGCGCCGTTGAAAAGCGTCTGGGCAGCGGCAAGCTGATCGTTATCACCCTTATCAGCGCCCTGCTCAGCGGCTATGTGCAGCACAAGTTCAGCGGGCCGTGGTTCGGCGGGCTGTCGGGCGTCGTGTACGCCCTGATGGGCTATGTCTGGCTTCGCGGGGAGCGCGATCCGGAAAGCGGCATCTATCTGCAGCGCGGATTAATAACCTTTGCGTTAATATGGCTAATTGCCGGATGGTTTGATCTGTTTGGTATGTCTATCGCCAACGGTGCACACGTTGCCGGGCTGGCCGTGGGGCTGGCGATGGCCTTTGCCGACACGCTCCATGCGCGAAAACGAACATAATTCTCAGGGATAATTGATGAAACAAACACAACGTCATGACGCTATTATCGAACTGGTAAAAAAACAGGGATACGTCAGCACCGAAGAGCTTGTGGAGCAGTTTGCCGTCAGCCCACAAACCATTCGTCGTGACCTGAACGACCTGGCCGATCAGAACCGCATTCTTCGCCACCACGGCGGCGCGGCGCTGCCGTCCAGTTCGGTCAATACCTCCTGGCACGACCGTAAAGCCACGCAGACGGCAGAGAAAGAGCGCATTGCCCGCAAGGTCGCCAGCCAGATCCCGAACGGCGCGACGCTGTTTATTGATATCGGCACCACGCCGGAAGCGGTCGCCCATGCGCTGCTGGATCACGAGAACCTGCGCGTGGTCACGAACAACCTGAACGTGGCCAATACCCTGATGCAGAAAGACGACTTCCGCATCATCCTCGCGGGCGGCGAACTGCGCAGCCGCGACGGCGGGATTATCGGCGAAGCGACCCTCGATTTTATCTCTCAGTTCCGCCTCGACTTCGGCATTCTCGGGATCAGCGGCATCGACAGCGACGGCTCGCTGCTGGAGTTTGATTATCACGAGGTGCGCACCAAGCGCGCGATTATTGAGAACTCACGCCACGTGATGCTGGTGGTAGACCATTCGAAGTTTGGCCGAAATGCGATGGTGAACATGGGCAGCATCAGCATGGTGGATGCGGTTTATACTGACGTGATGCCGCCAGCGGGCGTGATGCAGGTGATTAAAGATAATAATTTGCAGCTGGAATTGTGCTAGGACTTGTGTCGGGTGGCGCTGCGCTCACCCGACCTACAAAACTTTCTCCCTCTCCCTGTGGGAGAGGGGGCGGGGTGAGGGCATCAGGCCGCACAAAACCTAAACGCCATACCCCATCATCTTCAACAGCTGCTGCGCATGCTGTACCGCATCCTGACGATGCGCCACGCCCAGCTTCTGATACAGATTGCGGATATGCGTTTTGATGGTGGTCGCCGCCACCGCCAGCTCGCCGGCAATCTGCTCGTTGCTGTAGCCTGAATAGATCAGCCCCAGAACCTGCCATTCGCGCTGCGTGAGCGGGCTGGTGCGGATAAGCTCCGGCACTTCCGGGTGGTTCAGCAGACGTTCAACGAAGTTCTCATCAAAATGCGCAAACTTGTGCCGATGATGCTGGTTTATCTCGCGCAGAATGCGCTGGGCGCGATGCTGATCCAGCTCCGGCAGCGTGTTGAGCTGAATAAGCTGACGCAGCTGCTGCGCCATCACTTCACCTTCAATCACAAAGTGGCTGATAAACCCTGTGCGGTTAGCCAGCTGCAGCGCTTCCAGCAGCACGCGCTGGGCATCGTTTTTACGACCCGCCTGCCAGTAAAGCTGATTCAGCAGCAGCAGGTTACGGTTCAGGTCGCTCATCAGACGCAGGCTGCGCGCGTTCTCGTTCAGCTCTTCCAGCACAATCTCTGCGGGCTCTATTTCACCGAGCAGGATCTGCGCGCGGGCAATGTTGCGCCACTGGCTCTGCAGGAAGTGGTTGTTAGCAAATTCCGGTTTTGGCGTCTGACGCAGCCAGTTGGCGGCGGATTTTTTATCGCCGGTCATCTGCCAGTAAATCACCCGGACCTTATCGGCGTTAGAGACCCAGTCGCTATGATACTGACCGTTGCCGAGCAGGTTCTCCAGGCGGTTCAGATGGTTGCGGGCGTTATCGAGATCGCCGCGCGCCAGCGAGCACTGCACCAGCAGCGCCAGGCACTGCAGCTGCTGCTGAGGCTGGAAGCTGGAAAGGACATCCACACCCTGGCGGGCGCAGCTTTCCGCTTCATCCAGACGCGACCAGGCCCACAGCAGCTGAGCGCGAATACGCAACAGGAACTCGTGCATCGGCAGCTGTTCCAGGTGCTGTTCACGAATCAGCTGGAACGCTTTTTCCTGGTTTTCCCAGGCGGCCTGCAGGAACCCCTGTGCGAATAAAATCTCGCTCTGTTGGATCAGGCTCCACAGCGCGTAATGCCAGACATCATGACGACGCGCCATCTGTTCGGTTTGCTGCATCAGTGAAAGCGAACGCGTGAGGTCGCCTTTGCAGTGCAGCACTTCACCGTGCACCGAGGTCGCAACGATGCGGCTGTAGAAGTTAGCCAGCGGCAGTTCATCCAGCGCGACCATCGCCAGCCGTTCAGCTTCGTCCGGGTCGCCGTCGTTAATGGCCACCTGAGCGCGCAGCGCGTTAAATTCGCCGTGCAGGGTGGTATCCATTTCGCTTTCCATCTCCTGCTCGGCGCGCGCCAGCAGGGTGTTCACTTCGCTGTAGCGGTGCTGGCTCTGCATTAGCCAGGCCTGCAGCAGCACCAGACGCGGGTTCTCCAGCAGGCTTTCCCATGGCAGGGCTTTGAGAGACTCTTCCAGCAGCGTCAGCTCGCTGTGGTTAAACAGGCCCCACGCATGATTGAGGAGGATATCGCGCAGCATGCTGGCATCACCGGCGGCCAGCGCGTGGTGGATGGCCTCGCTCGGGAAGCCTTGCGCCATCCAGCTTTCGGCAGCGGCGCGGTGGATCTCCGGCAGTTCAACCGCCAGTTCCCACTGACAGCGCTGGCGCAGGAAGCTGCCAAACAGCGGGTGATAGCTAAACCACTCGCCGGGATCGTCCATGCGCGTCAGGAAAAGGCCCTGACGTTCAATCTCTTCGAGCTGCAGCTGGCCGTTTTCACACCCCGTCACGCGCACGATGAGCGCATCGTTCATGGAGCGCAGCAGAGAGCTTTTCAGCAGGAAATTACGCGTCGAGGGATCGACGCTGTCCAGCACCTCATCCACCAGGTAGTCAGAAAGGTGACTGGCGTTGATGCCCGCCAGACGCCGCGCAGACTGATGCGCCGGACTGTTGTTTTGTCGGGCAGAGAGCGCGATAAGCTGCAGCGCCGTGGCCCAGCCGGCAACGTCATCACACAGACGGCTGCTCTCGGCGGCCTCAATCGGTGATGTCAGGCGGCAGTCAAAGAACTGTTTCGCTTCCTGGTGGGTAAAGGCCAGCTGCTGGCTGCCCACTTCCAGAAGCTGATCGCGCACGCGCAGGTTGGCAATGCCCAGCTGCGGCAGGTTGCGTGACAGCACCACTAAAGTCAGGTTTTCCGGCTGATGGCGCAGGAAGAAACGCATCGATTCATGAATCACCGGATTCGTGATGAGATGGTAATCGTCGATCACCACGTAAAGCGGGCGATGCCATTCGGCCAGTTCGATAAACAGCTGAGAGAAAAGGGAGGACAGGCTGGCGTACTGGCGCTTTTGCACCATCACCTCACTGGCGACGCAGTGTCCATGGGTGGCTTGCTGTATGGCGGCAATCAGATAGCTGGCAAAACGCTCCTGCTGGTTATCGCCCTCGTCGAGGGAGTACCAGCCAAGATCGCTTTTACCCGCGGCCCATTGCGAAATGAGCGTTGTTTTTCCATAGCCTGCAGGACTCGTAACCAGCGCCAGTCGGAAATTATGCGCGCCGGAAAGTTTAGCCAACAGACGCTCGCGGACCACTGTATGGTCAAGACGAACCGGGCGACTTAATTTAGACGGAATCAACATAGGTTTCACTTCACTGTGGGGAACGAGAGATTTTATTTTTTTTGCGCTTCGTAATTAATACGATATAAGGTCGAACAGAAAGAGAACTATTGCAAGTTATGTCTGGGTTTTGTGGTTCTGAATTTGCACTCTGTCACAAAACATTCAGGCAAATGTTGGAACTTTCTCGAAAGGGCCGTAACGCCGCGTCACTGCTGGCTTGTCTGTATACATTGCCGCTGCGCTGAAACTGGTTTCAGAAAGGTATAGTGACGTCAAATTTAATAAAGTGCGGGTAAAGTTGAGTGAGAGTAATAGTCTCCGGAGATGTAACCCGATGACTAAATTATTATTCTACGTAAGTAATCATTTCAGAACGGATTAATCTCACCCGAAACTGCATTTCATTTCTTTGACATTCTCCCCGATTACTTTTTTATCTTCCGGGCACACTCGAACTATGCTCTGAGAGTGGCCTCGATCACACTTTTATGCTCATCCCCGCTACTCCTCCCTGTCTAATCCCCCACAGGAGGAGGAAGAGGGGAAATGAGCCAGGCACACTAGCGCCAACTTGTGTTTTCTTTCTAAAGGATGCCGATCCCCTATGTCACAGCCTACCTTCAACAAAGCTCAATTCCAGGCTGCCCTGACGCGTCAGTGGCAGCGTTTTGGCCTTCATGCTGCAAACGAGATGACGCCTCACCAGTGGTGGCAGGCCGTGAGCGGTGCGCTCGCAGAGCAGCTGGATGCTCAACCGGTGGCGAAGCCTGTTAAAGGCCAGCGTCACGTGAACTATATCTCTATGGAATTCCTGATTGGCCGTCTGACGGGCAACAACCTGTTGAACCTTGGCTGGTATCAGGACGTCGGTGACGTCCTCAAAGAACACGACATTAACCTGACCGACCTGCTCGAAGAAGAGATTGACCCGGCGCTGGGCAACGGCGGCCTGGGACGTCTGGCAGCCTGTTTCCTTGACTCCATGGCGACCGTCGGCCAGTCGGCGATCGGCTATGGTCTGAACTACCAGTACGGCCTGTTCCGTCAGTCGTTTGCCGACGGGCATCAGATGGAAGCGCCGGACGACTGGCATCGCAATACCTATCCGTGGTTCCGCCACAACGCGCAGCTGGATGTGCAGGTCGGCATTGGCGGGAAAGTGACAAAGCAGGGGCTCTGGGAACCGGCGTTCACCATTACCGGTGAAGCCTGGGATCTGCCGGTGCTTGGCTATCGTAACGGCGTGGCGCAGCCGCTGCGTCTGTGGCAGGCGAAGCACGCGCATCCGTTTAACCTGACCAAATTTAACGACGGCGATTTCCTGCGCGCCGAGCAGCAGGGCATCGACGCCGAGAAGCTGACCAAAGTTCTCTACCCGAACGACAACCACCTGGCCGGTAAAAAGCTGCGCCTGATGCAACAGTACTTCCAGTGCGCCTGCTCCGTGGCGGACATTCTGCGTCGCCATCACCTGGCGGGCCGCAAGCTGGCGCAGCTGCCGGACTTCGAAGTGATTCAGCTCAACGACACGCACCCGACAATTGCCATTCCGGAACTGCTGCGCGTGCTGATCGACGAGCATCAACTGAGCTGGGACGACGCCTGGGCCATCACCAGCCGTACCTTCGCCTACACCAACCACACTCTGATGCCAGAGGCGCTCGAGTGCTGGGATGAGAAGCTGGTGAAAACGCTGCTGCCGCGCCACATGCAGATCATCAACAAGATTAACGACCAGTTTAAAATCTTGGTGGATAAAACCTGGCCAGGCAACAAAGCGGTCTGGGCGAAGCTGGCGGTGGTTCACGATAAGCAGGTGCGCATGGCGAACATGTGCGTGGTCAGCGGCTTTGCGGTGAACGGCGTGGCGGCGCTGCACTCGGATCTGGTGGTCAAAGATCTCTTCCCGGAATACCACCAGCTGTGGCCGACCAAATTCCACAACGTGACCAACGGCATCACGCCGCGTCGCTGGATCAAGCAGTGCAACCCGCTGCTGGCCGGTCTGCTGGATAAGACCCTGAAGAAAGAGTGGGCCAACGATCTGGACCAGCTCATCAACCTGGAAAAACAGGCTGACGACGCGAAATTCCGCGAGCAGTACCGCGCGATCAAGCTGGAGAACAAGGTTCGCCTGGCTGAGTTCGTGAAAATGCGTACCGGGATTGAGATCAACCCGAATGCCATTTTCGACATTCAGATCAAACGTCTGCACGAGTACAAACGTCAGCACTTGAACCTGCTGCACATTCTGGCGCTGTACAAAGAGATCCGCGAGAATCCGCAGGCCGACCGCGTGCCGCGCGTGTTCCTGTTCGGTGCGAAAGCGGCGCCGGGCTACTACCTGGCGAAAAACATTATCCTCGCCATCAATAAAGTGGCGGCGGCGATCAACAGCGATCCGAAAGTGGGCGACAAGCTGAAGGTGGTGTTCCTGCCGGACTACTGCGTCTCGGCGGCTGAAATGCTGATCCCGGCGGCGGATATTTCCGAGCAGATCTCTACCGCAGGTAAAGAAGCGTCCGGTACCGGCAACATGAAGCTGGCGCTGAACGGCGCGCTGACCGTCGGTACGCTCGACGGGGCCAACGTCGAAATCGCCGAGAAGGTGGGTGAAGAGAACATCTTTATCTTCGGCCACACCGTGGAAGAGGTGAAAGCCATCAAGGCTAAAGGCTATGACCCGGTGAAATGGCGTAAGAAAGACAAAGTGCTCGACGCGGTGCTGAAGGAGCTGGAAAGCGGTAAATACAGCGACGGCGACAAGCACGCGTTTGACCAGATGCTGCACAGCATGGACAAACACGGCGGTGACCCGTATCTGGTAATGGCGGACTTCACGGCCTACGTTGAAGCGCAAAAGCAGGTCGACGTGCTGTATCGCGACCAGGAGGCCTGGACCCGCGCGTGCATTCTGAACACTGCGCGCTGCGGTATGTTCAGCTCTGACCGTTCAATCCGTGATTATCAGGCCCGTATCTGGCAGGCAAAACGCTAAGGAAGCGCGATGGAGAGTAAACGTCTGGACAGCGCCGCGCAGGCGGCGGGGATCAGCCTCAGTTACATTAATGCGCACGGCAAACCGCAGTCTATTGGCGCCGACACCAAAAGACGTTTGCTGGATGCCATGCACAAGGCCGACGCGAAAGCGTCGGTTGCGCCGGTGCCGAACGTGAAGGTGTTCACCGCAGGCAAAAAGATGCCGCTGGCGGTGGAGGGGCGCGGCGAGTTTAGCTGGCTGCTTACCACCGAAGAGGGGCATCAGCATAAAGGCCACGCCACCGGCGGCAAAACGTTAAACCTTCCGGCGAAGCTGCCGGAGGGGTATCACACCCTCACGCTCACCCAGGATGACCTGCGTTTCCACTGCCGGGTGATCGTCGCGCCAAAACGCTGCTACGAGCCGCAGGCGCTGCTCGAAGGCAAAAAGCTGTGGGGCGCCTGCGTACAGCTCTACACCCTGCGCTCCGACAGCAACTGGGGCATCGGTGACTTTGGCGATCTGAAAAAGATGCTGGTGGATGTAGGCGAGCGCGGCGGCGCGTTCATCGGCCTCAACCCGATCCACGCGCTCTATCCGGCCAACCCGGAGAGCGCCAGCCCGTATAGCCCGTCGTCCCGCCGCTGGCTGAACGTGATTTATATCGACGTTAACGCGTTAGATGACTTCAAAAACAGCAAAGAGGCGCAGGCGTGGTGGAAACTCAGCACCACGCAGCAGGCACTGAAGCAGGCGCGCGACGCGGACTGGGTGGACTATTCCACCGTCACGGCGCTGAAAATGGCCGCGCTGCGTCTGGCGTGGAAAGGCTTTTCGCAGCGCGATGACGAGCAGATGGCCGCGTTCCGCCAGTTTGTAACGCAGGAGGGCGAGAGCCTGTACTGGCAGGCGGCGTTTGATGCGCTGCACGCGTATCAGGTGAAGGAGGACGAAATGCGCTGGGGCTGGCCGGTCTGGCCGGAAGCGTATCAGTCCGTCGACACGCCTGAAGTAAAAGCGTTCTGTAAAAAATATGCCGATGAAGTGGACTTCTACCTGTGGCTGCAGTGGCTGGCGTACAGCCAGTTTGCCGCCTGCTGGCAGGTGAGCCAGGGCTATAAGATGCCGATCGGCCTATATCGCGATCTGGCCGTGGGCGTGGCGGAAGGCGGCGCGGAAACCTGGTGCGACCGCGAGCTTTACTGTCTGAAAGCCTCCGTCGGCGCGCCACCGGATATCCTTGGCCCGCTCGGCCAGAACTGGGGATTGCCGCCGATGGATCCGCACGTCATGGCGGCGCGCGCCTACGAGCCGTTCATCGACCTGCTGCGCGCCAACATGCAGAACTGCGGGGCGCTGCGTATCGACCATGTGATGTCCGTGCTGCGTCTGTGGTGGATCCCGTACGGTGAAACGGCCGATCACGGCGCGTACGTGCAGTATCCGGTTGACGATCTGCTGTCGATCCTCGCGCTGGAAAGCAAGCGCCATCAGTGCATGGTGATCGGTGAAGATCTCGGTACCGTGCCGGTGGAAATTGTCAGCAAGCTCCGCGACAGCGGCGTCTACTCCTATAAAGTGCTCTATTTTGAAAACGACCATGAGAAAACCTTCCGCGCGCCGAAAGCGTACCCTGAACAGTCAATGGCAGTCGCGACGACGCATGACCTTCCTACGCTTCGTGGCTATTGGGAAAGCGGCGATCTGACGCTCGGTAAAACGCTGGGTCTGTATCCTGATGAAGAGGTTTTGCGCGGCCTGTATCAGGATCGCGAGCTCTCTAAGCAGGGGCTGCTGGATGCGCTGCACAAGCAGGGCTGTCTGCCGAAACGTGCCGGACATAAGGCGTCATTGATGTCGATGACCGCGACCCTCAATCGCGGCCTACAGCGCTATATTGCCGACAGCAACAGCGCCCTGCTGGGCCTGCAGCCTGAAGACTGGATTGATATGGCGGAGCCGGTGAACATTCCGGGCACTAGCTATCAGTACAAGAACTGGCGTCGCAAGCTGTCCACAACTCTTGAGAAGATGTTTGCCGATGACGGGGTGAACAAGCTGATTAAGGATTTGGACAAGCGGCGAAAAGCAGCCGCGAAGAAGTGATAAAAAAACCCGCCACTGGCGGGTTTTTTATTGCCCGATGGCGCTACGCTTACCGGGCCTGCATGGATCGAGTAGGCCGGGTAAGCGTCAGCGCCACCCGGCTTTTTTACATCAAACCACCATATTCAACAGCAGCACCCCGACCAGACCACACACCGAAATAATGGTTTCCAGCGCGGACCAGGACTTGATGGTTTCACCGATCGTCAGGTTGAAGTACTCCTTGAACAGCCAGAAGCCAGGGTCGTTAACGTGAGAGAAAATCACGCTACCGGAACCGACGGCAATAACCATCAGCTCAGGGCTTACGCCCGTGGTCGCAATCAGCGGGGCAACGATACCGCCCGCGGTGATCGCCGCAACGGTCGCAGAACCCAGCGCAATACGCAGAACCGCGGCAATAGACCAGGCCATCAGGAGCGGCGATACGTTGGTTTCATGCATCATGGCAGCGATGTATTTGTCCACGCCGCTGTCGACCAGAACCTGCTTGAATGCACCGCCGCCGCCGATGATCAGGAGCATCATGGCAATGATTTTGATGGAAGAGGTCAGCGTATCGTTGATCTGATCCATTGAACGGCCGCGGTTCAGGCCGAAGGTGAACATCGCGATCAGCACCGCAATCAGCGTTGCCATTACCGGGTCACCCAGGAATTCCGCAACGGACAGGAACGGATGACCTTTCGGCAGGATCATCTCTGCCACGGCGCGCATCGCCATCAGGATCACCGGTACCAGAGAGGTCCAGACGCTGACGCCAAAGCCAGGCATCTCTTCTTCCGTGAAGGTTTTGGCGCTGTACAGACCTTCCGGAATCGGCTTATCAATGCCTTTCAGGAAGCGGGCATAAACCGGGCCCGCCAGAATCACGGTTGGGATCGCCAGAATCGTACCGAACAGCAGGGTTTTACCCATATCCGCGTGGAAGATGGTTGCGATAGCGGTTGGACCCGGGTGCGGCGGCAGGAAGCCGTGAGTCACGGACAGCGCCGCAGCCATTGGCACACCGACATACAGCAGCGGGATGTTTGCCGCAGCCGCGATGGTGAATACCAGCGGCAGCATCAGCACGAAGCCCACTTCATAGAACAGCGCGAAGCCGACGGTAAAACCGGTTAATACCACCGCCCACTGGATGTTCTTCTTGCCAAATTTGGCAATCAGCGTGGTGGCGATACGCTGCGCGCCCCCGCAGTCTGCCAGCATTTTGCCGAGCATGGCGCCGAAGCCCATGATCAGCGCCAGGCTGCCGAGCGTGCCGCCGACGCCGGCTTTGATGGAACTTATAACTTTAACCAGCGGCATACCCTGCATCAGACCGACTGCAAGTGCCACCAGAACCAGAGCGATAAATCCGTTCATTTTGAAGCGGATCATCAAGAGCAGTAATAACACAACACCGATAGCAACGATGACTAATGGCATGATTTACCTGGCCTTTGAATTGTTATGGGTAACGTCATTGTTTCAACGACAAATTCCGATTGTCCCAACTGGGAACAGAGAAGTAACGGCACTAATACTGATGCCTTTTAAACGATTAAGTTTAGTCGGCTGTTATGGGTGTGCTTAGTGCCCATGAGAATGATACGGGTAACATGACGTGATTGAGAATCACCCTGGCAGGCAAAATGTGAATTATGAGACGCAGGTCAACATATAGAGGGAGAGGTAAACGCAAAACGGTAACCACGAGGTTACCGTTTTTAATGTTTCACCCTCGCACGAGGAAGAGGACATCAGACCGCACTGTTTCTGTAGGCCCGGTAAGCGCAGCGCTACCGGGCGATACAGACGGATACTGAATTAGTAGTAAGAGTGCTCGCCGCGCTGGTGCTCGGTCAGGTCACGCACGCCTTTCAGTTCCGGGAACTCGTTCAGCAGCTGCTTCTCGATCCCTTCTTTCAGCGTTACATCGACCATTGAACAGCCGTTACAGCCGCCGCCAAACTGCAGAATGGCAAAACCTTCGTCGGTGATTTCCATCAGGGAAACACGACCGCCGTGGCCCGCCAGCTGTGGGTTGATCTGGGATTGCAGCAGATACTCAACGCGCTCCATCAGCGGGGCATCGTCAGACACTTTACGCATTTTCGCGTTCGGTGCTTTCAGGGTCAGCTGAGAACCCAGCTGGTCGGTGACGAAGTCGATCTCCGCATCTTCAAGATACGGTGCGCTCAGCTCATCAACGTAGGCGGTGAGCTGCTCAAATTTAAGGGCAGTGTCGGTGGCTTCCACAGCGTCCGGAGGACAATAAGAAACACCACATTCTGCATTCGGAGTGCCTGGATTAATCACAAACACGCGGATCTGCGTCCCTTCTTCCTGATTTGCCAGCAGTTTGGCAAAGTGCGCTTGTGCAGAATCGGAAATACGGATCATAGCTTTGGCCTAATAGTTGACTAAATTACCTGGGTATAATCATACGCCCATTGAAGAAGGGCTACAAGGTACGGCACAGACACCATACCTGAACCGACGCGGCGCCGCTTCGCAAAAGCAGTCGGGAAAGTTCAGCAACGGTACTGCCCGTGGTGACGACATCATCCACAATCGCGATATGGAGACCGTCGACCGGCAATTCAAGGCGAAAGGCATTTTTGAGGTTTCTTTTGCGAAGCCGGGCGCTGAGCTGATGCTGGATGGCGGTGGCATGAACGCGTGTCAGCGCGTGGGCCTCATACCGGCAGCCGAGCCACCGCGCGAGGGGACGGCAGATCAGGTCACTCTGGTTATAGCCGCGCCGCCAGTGCCGACGCCGGTATAAGGGAACATTCACCACCATGTCAATTTTCGGCAATTCCCGGTGACGTCGCGCTTGCAGAACCGCCAGCAACAGCAGTCGGGCAAGGGGCTGTGCCAGCGAGCTCTGCCCGGAAAACTTCAGCGCATGAACCAGTCTGCTCAGCGGGGGGACATAATCATCCACGGCCACCAGCGCGCTCCACGGCGGGGATTTTTTCAGGCAGCGGCCACAGGGCAACGAGGGGTTTGTGGCCGGTAAACCACATTGTGGACAGATCCCGATACGCCATTCCAGCGCTCGCGTGCAGACGGAGCAGACGCCCCACCCGCTGAGCGCCAGCGGCATTTGGCATAGCCAGCACAAGCCGGGTACTGTTAGCATGTGCAACCTCCATGTGAAAAAAGAGAACAGTAACTGATGAAGACGCTGTGGTGGCAGACCGTAGGGACAGGGAATTGCCATCTTGTGCTGCTGCACGGATGGGGCCTGAACGCGGAGATATGGCATTGCATACGTGAGGAACTTGCCTCGCATTTCACGCTGCATCTGGTGGACTTACCCGGCTTTGGCCGCAGCCGCGGGTATGGCGCGTTGTCGCTTGATGAGATGGCGCAGCAGGTTCTGGACGCTGCGCCGCAAAACGCGGTTTGGCTGGGCTGGAGCCTGGGCGGGCTGGTGGCGAGCCAGATTGCGCTGTCGCGGCCTGACCGCGTAAAAGCGCTGGTGACAGTGGCGTCATCGCCCTGTTTTAGCGCGCAGGAAGAGTGGCCGGGGATCAAGCCTGATGTGCTGGCGGGCTTTCAGCAGCAGCTGAGCGACGATTTCCAGCGGACCGTAGAGCGGTTCCTGGCATTGCAGACAATGGGCACTGACACCGCGCGTAAGGATGCCCGAACGCTGAAGCAGACCGTGCTTTCGCTGCCGATGCCGGAGGTTGAGGTGCTTAACGGCGGTCTTGAGCTCCTGAAAACGGTTGACCTGCGCGAGCCGCTGGCAGCTCTGACGGTGCCGCACCTGCGTATCTACGGTTATCTCGACGGGATTGTGCCGCGCAAAGTGGTTCCGCTGCTGGATTCGCTCTGGCCGGACAGCGAATCGCAGATTATTGCCAAGGCCGCGCATGCCCCGTTTATCTCTCATCCGACGGAATTTTGTTCAGCGCTCATTGCGTTAAGTCAACGTTTCGACTGATTATTTTCTATCCATCCTGGAAAAAATAACACACCGCAACCATACTCCAGATGTCGTTGCGGTTGTTCTGCCTACGATAATCAAAACAACAATCCTATGGAGAGTCAGGCTATGAAACTTGTTACAGGTATTGTCACTTCTCTGGTTATTGGGTCACTGTCATTTGGCGTCTTTGCGGCAAAAGAGCTGGAAAAAGATAAAGTTGCCGGCATGAATTTGACGAAAATTGGTGAGATTTCTACGTCTGACACCACCGCGCCGATGGACGCGAGAAAAGAGCTGTCGAAGAAAGCGGATGAGCTGGGCGGAACGTATTACGTCGTCACCAGCGCTGAAAAGCAGACCAAAAACGTACGCGCAACGGCGGACGTCTACAAGTAACACGATAAAGCCGGGCAGTGATGCCCGGCTTTGTTAACGCAGCGCCCACCACTCCCTGAGGCAGGCCTTTCCTTCCGAACAGCTTTTACAGCTGCCGGAGAGACAGCCGTCCGGCTCTTCCTGAATCCGCACCGCTTTCCCCATGGCTTCCAGTCTTTCCAGCATGGCATCGATCATCGGCTGCGGCGTATGCAGGCTGAGGCTCAGCTGTTTCGCCCCCATTCGCCCCTGCAGCGCCAGCAGATCACGAACCTGAATCAACGATGCCATGATGTGTGCTCCTTAGTGACAGTCACCCGCCGGACTGTTGCAGCAGGTTGCGGCGGTTTTACGGTTTGCCAGCAGGTCGATGTCGACGCGGCTGCGCGCACGCCGCAGCAGGCCGAGCACTAACACGTTAAACAGCACAACCGCGAGAATGCAGACCAGGCTGTAGCGCGGGTGCTGGCTGAAGTTAACGGTTTGATAAAACAGCGTCGCCAGCGAGTAGGCAATGTTTAACCCCCACAGGATGGAGAAGCCCATCCAGCCGCGGCTGGACTCGCGGGCAATCGCCCCCATCACGGAGATGCACGGAATGTAGAGCAGAACAAAGATGAGGTAGCTATAGGCGGCGGACGCGCTGCCAAATTTCTCGCCCATCACGCCCATGGCACCCGTCGCCATTTCGCCGTCACCTTTGCTGGCCTCAATCGGGTTCGCCAGCACGCTCAGGCTAAAGGTGTCCTTCAGGCTCTGCCAGGTTTCCTCTACGGCACCCAGCAGTTCATGACCGAGATGAAACTCTGCCGGATTAAAGTCCTGTTCCTGAATGTTCTCAGCGGTGTAGAGCGTGTTCAGGGTACCGACAACCACCTCTTTTGCCATCGCGCCGGTGAACAGGCCGACGGTTGCCTGCCAGTTATCTTCATGCACGCCAATCGGTTTGAAGACCGGCGTGATGACGCGGCTGACGGAGGCGAGGGCAGAGTCGTTAATGTTATCCGCTGCCTGTCCACTCAGGGTAAAGCTGTTCAGGGCGCTCAGGAAAATGCTGACGATGACAATCACCTTACCGGCGCGCAGCACAAATCCTTTCAGACGCTGCCAGGTCTGGATCGCCAGGCTTTTCAGATGGGGGACGTGGTACACCGGCAGCTCCATCACGAACGGTGACGCTTCACCGCGCATGATGGTGTGTTTCAGCATTAAACCGGTCAGGATCGCCATCACGATGCCCAGCACGTAGAGCGAGAAGACCGCCAGCGCGCCCTGCTGACCAAAGAAGGCTGCGGCAAAGACCGCAAAAATGGCCAGACGGGCACCGCAGGACATAAACGGCGCCATCATGATGGTCATCAGACGTTCACGCGGCGCATCCAGGGTGCGGGCTCCCATCACCGACGGCACGTTACAGCCGAAGCCGACAATCAGCGGGACGAAGGATTTACCCGGCAGACCCAGCGCCTGCATCAGACGATCCATCACGAACGCCGCGCGCGCCATGTAGCCGGAATCTTCCAGGAACGAGAGGAACAGGTACATCATGCCGATCTGCGGCACCAGCGGCAGAACGGTGTTGATACCGCCGCCGATCCCCTGCGCGAGGAAGATGGTCAACCATTCCGGGAAGTGAAGGGTATACCCTACCCACTGAATTCCGTGGACGAAGACCGCGACGGAACCGGCGTCGAAAATGGGCTGGAGGGCGCCGCCGATGTTAATGGCGAGCAGAAACATCACGTACATGACCAGCAGGAAGATGGGCAAACCGAGGAAGCGGTTAAGCACAACCTTATCCACCGCCGCGGTAAAGCGGCTGGGCTCTGCCGTCAGGGCGTTGCTGACAACGTCGCAAATCGAGGCGATGGCCTGGTAACGCGCATCGGCGATGTGCAGCGCCGGGTCGTCCAGCTCGTCGCTAAGACGGGCCACCGTGGCGTCCAGCTTATCGGCCGCATGCCCGGCGTAAGCGCGGCTGTAGATATCCCCTTCCAGCATCTGCAGGCCAAGCCACAGGCGCTGTTTCGCAGGCATGCTTTTGTCCATCTCCTTCGCCAGCACATTGGCTTCGCGCAGGAGAGGCTGCGCATAATGCACCAGCTCAATGTCATGATTTCCCTGGTGACGGTCAATGGCCAGCTTCAGCGCATCAATACCGCGAGCGCGCGTCGAGACCAGCGGAACGACCGGGCAACCCAGGCGCGCGGAGAGGGCATCGACGTCGATACGCAGCTTTTGTTTCTCCGCAATGTCGAGCATGTTGAGCGCCACAATGCAGGGGATCCCCAGCTCCAGCAGCTGCAGCGTCAGATAAAGGTTACGCTCGAGATTGGAGGCGTCGACCACGTTGATCAGCAGGTCCGCGTCGCCGCCAAGAATATAGTGGCAGGCAATCTGCTCATCGAGCGAAGTTTGCGACGAAATGGTGGTTAACGAATAGGTGCCGGGAAGGTCAACCAGCGTCACCTGGTTGTCCGTTGTCGTGAACTGGCCCTCTTTACGCTCAACCGTCACGCCCGCCCAGTTGCCCACGCGCTGGCGTGCGCCGGTCAGCTGGTTAAAAAGGGTGGTCTTGCCGGAATTAGGATTGCCAATTAAGCCAATAGTTAACTTTTTCATTTTTTTAGACTCACTGAAACCGCTGGCTTGTTATCGGGATAAGGCTTCGACTTCTATTAACGCGAGGTCTTTCTTACGCAGCACCAGATTCACGCGGCGGGTTTCGATGTGAACCGGATCGCCCAGCGGCGCCACGCGCACGACCTGGAATGACGAGCCGGGCAGCATGCCCAGCGACAGCAGCTTTTGCCGATAGGCCGGGCTAATTTCGCGGGTAAAACCGGTTATCTTCCATGCACTGTCTGGAGTGAATTGCATAACGCCTGATTCCACGAAAGGTTAAATTATCTACTATGGGATGATAATGAGAATAGTTTTTATCAGCAATATTAAAACTGTGACGGAATGTTGTTTACGGTATTAATTTACGGCCTGTTTGACCTGGCTCAATATTTGCTGAATTGCCTGGAAAACGAAAAGGGGAGTATTTGTTAACGGGGTGATAATTCGTGGTTTAAATATGGCTATGCAATCGGTTTCATATATTTCGATATGAATTTATTCCCCCACCCATGAGGACGAGGGGAAAAGACCGCACCGTGCGATCCCCTCTCCCCTTTGGGGAGAGGGTTAGGGTGAGGGGCATTGACAGCCTTAGCGTTTCTTACCCATCGCTGCCGCCAGCGCATCCATCATCGCGCTGTTGCCTGCAGGCTGAGCATCACGTCCGCGCGGTTTTGCCGCTTTCGCGGCCGGGCGCTGCTGCTCGCGGCCACCGCCATTGCCGCCGCGGCGCGCGCTGGTGTCGCCCGGCTGTTCGTCCAGACGCATGGTCAGCGCGATACGCTTGCGCTGCAGATCCACTTCCAGCACTTTGACCTTCACGATGTCACCCGCTTTAACCACGGTGTGCGGGTCTTCAACGAACTTGTCGGCGAGGGAAGAGATATGCACCAGACCGTCCTGATGCACGCCGATATCCACAAACGCGCCAAAGTTGGTGACGTTGGTCACCGCGCCCTCCAGCACCATGCCCGGCAGAAGGTCGTTCATGGTTTCCACGCCGTCAGCAAAGGTCGCCGTTTTGAACTCAGGACGCGGATCGCGGCCCGGCTTTTCCAGCTCTTTGATGATGTCGGTGACGGTTGGGACACCAAACTTGTCGTCGGTGAAATCAACGGCTTTCAGGTTGCGCAGGGCGCTGCTGTCACCCATGAGATCTTTCAGCGCCTGCTGGGTGGCGGCCAGAATGCGTTCCACCACAGGGTACGCTTCCGGGTGAACGGTAGAGGCATCCAGCGGGTTATCGCCGTGGTTGATTCGCAGGAAGCCTGCACACTGCTCAAAGGCTTTTGGCCCCAGACGGCTCACCTTCAGCAGCTGCTGACGGTTCTGGAACTGGCCGTTCTCATCACGCCAGGCGACGATGTTCTGCGCCATCATGCGGGTTAAGCCCGCCACGCGGGTCAGCAGGGGAACGGAGGCGGTGTTCAGGTCAACGCCGACGGCGTTTACGCAGTCTTCCACCACCGCATCCAGCTTGCGCGCCAGCTGAGTCTGGCTCACGTCGTGCTGATACTGGCCCACGCCGATGGATTTCGGGTCGATCTTCACCAGCTCCGCCAGCGGATCCTGCAGGCGGCGTGCGATAGAGACCGCACCGCGCAGGGAAACGTCCAGGTCCGGGAACTCCTGGGCCGCCAGCTCGGACGCGGAATAGACGGATGCCCCCGCTTCGCTGACGATCACTTTCTGCGCCGTCACTTTCGGGAACTGCTTCTGCACGTCGAGGTAGAAACGCTCGGTTTCGCGTGAGGCCGTACCGTTGCCGATGGCAACCAGCTCCACGTTGTATTTTTCGCACAGCGCCGCTACCACGACGGCCGCTTTCGCTGCCTGGCCGGTGTGCGGATAAATGGTATCGGTCGCCACCAGCTTGCCGGTGCCGTCAACCACAGCGACCTTCACGCCGGTACGCAGGCCCGGATCGAGACCCATGGTCGCACGCAGGCCGGCAGGGGCGGCCATCAGCAGGTCGTGCAGGTTACGGGCGAAGACGTTGATTGCTTCATCTTCGGCGCGCTCGCGCACGGTGCCCATCAGCTCGGTTTCGAGGTGCATCAGCACCTTGATGCGCCAGGTCCAGCTCACCACGCCTTTGCGCCAGCTGTCCGCCGGGGCGTTGTTCAGGCGCAGGCCGAGATGGTCGATAATGATCTGCTCGCAGTGGCTCTCTTTCGGCGGCTCGTCAAACTGCGGGTCGGCGTTCAGGGAGAGCTGGAGCACGCCTTCGTTGCGGCCGCGGAACATCGCCAGCGCGCGGTGTGAAGGGGCGGTAGAGATCGGTTCGTGGTGATCGAAGTAGTCGCGGAATTTCGCGCCTTCTTCCTCTTTACCCGCGACGACGGTAGAGACGATGTGGGCATTCTTCCACAGGTAATCACGCACTTTAGCGAGCAGGGTGGCGTCTTCGGCGAAGCGCTCCATCAGAATGTAGCGCGCGCCGTCGAGGGCGGCCTTGGTGTCCGCTACGCCTTTGTCGGCGTCGATGAATTTCGCCGCTTCGGTTTCCGGGTCGTGGGACGGCTCGTTCCACAGCAGGTCGGCCAGCGGCTCAAGACCCGCTTCAATCGCAATCTGCCCGCGCGTGCGGCGCTTCGGTTTGTACGGCAGATAGAGATCTTCGAGTTCGGTTTTGCTCAGGGTGCCGTTGATGGCGCTTTCCAGCTCGCTGGTCAGCTTGCCCTGTTCGCCGATGGATTTGAGGATCGCCTGACGACGTTCTTCCAGCTCGCGCAGATAGCCCAGACGGGTCTCCAGGTTACGCAGCTGCGTGTCATCCAGACCGCCGGTGACTTCCTTACGATAGCGTGCAATAAACGGCACGGTGTTCCCTTCATCAAGCAGGCGAACGGCAGCTTCTACCTGTTCGGCTCTGGCCTGAATATCACCCGCAATAATGCGGCAGAGCGAATCTTTCATCATGGCTTTATCATCTGTTGAGTCGAAAAAATCAGGGGATAGTTATACGGGCTGACACGGCAAAATGCCAGCCGGGGAGGGCGCTCTCGGACTATTTTACGTAGACGATCTCATTGACGTACCAGCTGGCTTCACCACCAGGGGTCTGAACGACGGCCAGATCGCCCACTTCCTTTTTCAGCAGCGCGCGGGCCATCGGGGAGTCGATGGAGATGTAATCCTTACGACCAAAAATTTCATCGTAGCCGACAATGCGAAAACGCAGGGTGTCGCCATCGTCGTTTTCAATCTCCACCCACGCGCCGAAGAACACTTTGCCCTCCTGTTGCGGGGAGTAATCGACAATTTTGAGATTCTCGAGGCACTTCGTCAGATAGCGAACCCGGCGGTCAATTTCGCGCAGCCGCTTTTTGTTGTACTGGTAGTCAGCGTTTTCGCTGCGATCGCCCAGGCTTGCCGCCCAGGTCACCTTTTTGGTTACTTCAGGACGCTCTTCGCGCCAGAGGTAATCCATCTCTTTTTTAAGCTTTTCGTACCCTTCGCGGGTGATCAGGGGCGTTTTCATGGTAAAGCCTTTGCTGCCTGCCGGTTAACTGTCTTGCGCACAATACGTACCACACAGTGTAACAGACAGGATTAATAATGATTTATGTGATGAAATGAGCAGATAAGCTGCTGTTAAATATGCTTTGTAACAATTTCGACTAGAATTTATACCAGAATTAACTGGTCGAATACGTGCACTTTTTTAGAATACGCTGTTACAAAGACTATCCGAACCTTTGGGAGTACACACAATGCAAGAGAACTACAAAATTCTGGTCGTGGATGACGACATGCGCCTGCGCGCGCTGCTGGAACGTTATCTGACCGAGCAGGGCTTCCAGGTTCGTAGCGTCGCGAACGCTGAGCAGATGGACCGTCTGCTGACCCGTGAATCTTTCCACCTGATGGTTCTCGACCTGATGCTGCCTGGCGAAGACGGGCTTTCTATTTGCCGCCGTCTGCGCAGCCAGAGCAACCCGATGCCGATCATCATGGTGACGGCGAAGGGCGAGGAAGTTGACCGTATCGTGGGCCTCGAAATCGGCGCGGACGACTATATTCCAAAACCGTTTAACCCGCGTGAACTGCTGGCGCGTATTCGCGCTGTTCTCCGCCGTCAGGCGAACGAACTGCCTGGTGCACCGTCGCAGGAAGAAGCCGTCATCGCCTTCGGCAAGTTCAAGCTGAACCTCGGCACGCGCGAGATGTTCCGTGAAGACGAGCCAATGCCGCTCACCAGCGGCGAGTTTGCGGTACTAAAAGCGCTGGTCAGCCACCCGCGTGAACCGCTTTCCCGTGACAAGCTGATGAACCTGGCGCGCGGTCGCGAATACTCCGCAATGGAACGCTCTATTGACGTGCAGATCTCCCGCCTGCGCCGCATGGTGGAAGAAGATCCTGCTCATCCTCGTTATATTCAGACCGTATGGGGTCTGGGCTACGTGTTCGTCCCGGACGGCTCTAAAGCATGAGGCGAATGCGCTTCTCGCCGCGTAGCTCGTTTGCCCGCACCCTGTTACTGATCGTCACCCTGCTGTTCGTCAGCCTGGTGACGACCTATCTGGTGGTGCTGAACTTTGCGATCCTGCCGAGCCTCCAGCAGTTTAATAAGGTCCTGGCCTACGAAGTCCGTATGCTGATGACCGATAAACTGCAGCTGGAGGACGGCACGCAGCTCGTCGTTCCCCCGGCGTTTCGCCGTGAAATCTACCGTGAGCTGGGCATTTCGCTCTACTCCAACGAAGCGGCGGAAGACGCTGGCCTGCGCTGGGCGCAGCACTACGAATTTCTCAGCCAGCAGATGGCGCAGCAGCTGGGCGGCCCGACGGAAGTGCGCGTTGAGGTCAACAAAAGCTCGCCCGTCGTCTGGCTGAAAACCTGGCTGTCACCCAATATCTGGGTGCGCGTTCCGCTGACCGAAATCCATCAGGGCGACTTCTCGCCGCTGTTCCGCTACACCCTGGCGATTATGCTGCTGGCGATAGGCGGTGCGTGGCTATTTATACGTATACAGAACCGACCGCTGGTCGACCTGGAGCACGCCGCGCTGCAGGTCGGTAAAGGGATTATTCCACCTCCTCTGCGCGAGTATGGCGCCTCGGAGGTCCGTTCGGTGACGCGCGCGTTTAACCATATGGCGGCAGGCGTGAAGCAGCTGGCGGACGATCGTACGCTGCTGATGGCGGGCGTAAGCCATGACCTGCGCACGCCGCTGACGCGTATTCGTCTGGCGACGGAGATGATGGGGGAAGAGGACGGTTATCTCGCAGAGTCCATCAACAAAGACATCGAAGAGTGTAATGCCATCATCGAGCAGTTCATCGACTACCTGCGCACCGGGCAGGAGATGCCGATGGAGATGGCGGATCTGAACGCGGTGCTGGGCGAGGTGGTGGCGGCGGAAAGCGGCTACGAGCGGGAGATTGATACCGACCTGCAGGCCGGTGAAATTCAGGTACGCATGCACCCGCTCTCCATTAAGCGCGCGGTGGCGAACATGGTGGTCAACGCGGCGCGCTACGGCAATGGCTGGATTAAAGTCAGCAGCGGGTCTGAACTCAACCGCGCCTGGTTCCAGGTGGAAGACGACGGTCCGGGCATCAAGCCCGAGCAGCGTAAGCATCTGTTTCAGCCGTTTGTGCGCGGCGACAGCGCGCGCAGCACCAGCGGCACGGGCTTAGGTCTGGCGATTGTTCAGCGTATTATCGATAACCACAACGGACTGCTGGAAATTGGCACCAGCGAGCGGGGTGGGCTGAGCATTCGCGCCTGGCTGCCGGTACCGGTGACGCGGGGGCAGGTGAAAGAGAGTTAAAAAAAGGGTGGCAATTGCCACCCTTTTTTATAGGTCGGGTAAAGTGAAGCCGCCACCCGACAAAATGCGGTCTCTGCGGTCTGATGCCCTCACCCCGCCCCTCTCCCACGGGGAGAGGGAGAAAACATTAAAAAAGGCAACTTTCGTTGCCTTTTTGTTTTTACCTACAGCTTCGGTCCTGCGCTCACCAGCGCAGCACCCGCCGGGGTATCGGTATACTTCTCGAAGTTCTCGATAAACAGCTTCGCCAGCGATTCCGCTTTCTCGCGCCACTGCTCCGGAGAACCGTACGTGTTGCGTGGGTCGAGGATATGCGTATCCACACCCGGCAGCGACGTTGGGATCGCCAGGTCAAACATCGGCAGCGTAAAGGTTTCGGCGTCGTCCAGAGAACCATCCAGAATGGCGTCGATAATCGCGCGGGTATCTTTGATAGAGATACGTTTGCCGGTACCGTTCCAGCCGGTGTTCACCAGGTAGGCCTGCGCGCCGGATGCCTGCATGCGTTTCACCAGCACTTCAGCGTACTGCGTCGGGTGCAGCGACAGGAAAGCCGCGCCGAAGCAGGCGGAGAAGGTTGGGGTTGGCTCCGTCACGCCGCGCTCGGTACCCGCCAGCTTGGCGGTGAAGCCGGAGAGGAAGTGGTACTGCGTCTGGCTGGCCGTCAGGCGAGACACCGGAGGCAGCACGCCGAACGCATCCGCCGTCAGGAAAATGACCTTCGTGGCATGACCCGCTTTTGACACAGGCTTCACGATATTGTCGATGTGGTAGATCGGGTAAGAGACGCGGGTGTTTTCCGTTTTCGACGCATCGTCGAAGTCGATGGAGCCGTCGGCACGCACGGTGACGTTTTCCAGCAGCGCATCGCGACGGATCGCATGGAAGATATCCGGCTCGGCCTCTTCAGACAGGCGAATGGTCTTCGCGTAGCAGCCGCCTTCAAAGTTGAATACGCCGTCGTCATCCCAGCCGTGTTCGTCATCACCAATCAGGCGACGTTTTGGATCGGTGGATAGGGTGGTTTTCCCGGTGCCGGACAGGCCGAAGAATACCGCCACGTCGCCTTTTTCACCGACGTTAGCCGAGCAGTGCATGGAGGCGATACCGCGCAGCGGCAGCAGGTAGTTCATGACCGAGAACATCCCTTTCTTCATTTCGCCGCCGTACCAGGTACCGCCGATCAGCTGGATACGTTCGGTCAGGTTGAAGGCCACAAAGTTTTCGGAGTTCAGACCCTGCTCTTTCCACTGTGGGTTAGTGCATTTCGCACCGTTCATCACGATGAAATCCGGGGTGAAATCCTGCAGCTCTTCGTCGGTTGGACGAATAAACATGTTTTTCACGAAATGCGCCTGCCAGGCCACTTCAGTGATAAAACGCACGGAGAGACGGGTATCGGCGTTAGCGCCGCAGAAAGCGTCGACAATGAACAGACGCTTGCCGGAAAGTTGATGGGTGACGAGCCCTTTCAGGTGCTGCCAGGTTTCCGGGGAGAGCGGTTTGTTGTCGTTCTTCCCTTTGCCCTTGTCAGCCCACCACAGCGTATCGCGGGTGGTTTCGTCTCGGACGATATACTTATCTTTCGGCGAACGACCGGTAAAGATACCAGTATCGACGGCGATAGCACCAAGATTCGTCAACACACCACGCTCGTATCCTTCCAGTGCTGGATTGAGCTCTTCCTGATACAGCGTATCGTAGTCGGGGTTGTAGACGATTTCCTGGACGTCGTGAATACCATAAGCCTTGAGATCTTGCGGGGTTAAACCAGTAACACGCATATCACTGCTCCTTAGCCAATATGTACTGCCTGAAATTGTAGGGTTTTTCTGAGGTTGTTAACCGCGACGGGGCTCATAGATTTACGCATCTGGACAAAACCCTTACTAACGGAAAACGCTGCGACTCCAGTCACAGCGCAGGCGGATTATCGCAGGAATCGCTTTTTGGTTGGGGAAAATGTTCCGAAAAGGTTAAAGAGTGGTGATTTTATCGGAAAGAATGTGAATGTAATCGCATACACGTAAGAAAATTACGTAAGAGTTACATAAGGAAAACGATTCAGCTTAAGCGGGGGTTTTTGCCCCTCACACCAGCCTCTCCCAAAGGGGAGAGGGTTAGGGTGAGGGGAAAGGGGTTTAGTGAACCTGCGGATCCGCCGGGGAGGCGTTATTGCGGATCTCAGCGATATCCATCGAATTGAACACGTAGTGCGTACCGCAGTAGTCACAGTGCATATCAATTTCGCCGTCTTCCGCCATGATGCTGTCGATCTCTTCATCCGGCAGGGTTTTCAGCGCGCCAGCGCAGCGCTCGCGGGAGCAGGTGCACTTAAATTCCACGGACTGCGGATCGTAAACCGTCACTTCTTCTTCGTGGTACAGACGCCACAGCACGTCGGTCGCCGACAGGTTGAACAGCTCTTCCGCTTTGATGGTTTCGGTCAGCGTTGCCAGGTGCTCAAAGTCATTGGTCTGCGCGTCCTGCGCAGGCAGAACCTGCAGCAGCATGCCGCCCGCAGCAGGCTGACCGTCCACTTCACCGGTACGAATGAAGAGACGCGTCGGCAGCTGTTCAGAACGCATGAAGTAATCTTCCAGGCAGGCTGCCAGGGTATCGCCTTCCAGACCCACCACGCCCTGATAGCGCTCGCCTTCCTCAGGGGAGATGGTGATCACCAGGTAGCCATTACCCACCAGCGTTTTGAGGTCTGCATTTTCAGGCACGTCGCCCTGAACGCGCGCCACGCCGCGCATCTGCTGCTGGTTATTGCCGTTGATCACCGCCAGCGTCATCGGGCCGTCACCCTGCAGCTGCACGGTGATATCACCGGCAAACTTCAGCGTCGCCGTCAGCAGGCTGGTGGCAACCAGCAGTTCGCCCAACAGGGTCTTCACCGGCAGCGGGTAGTTGTGGTTTTCCAGAATCTGTTTCCAGGTTTCGGATACGGTGACCAGCTCGCCGCGCACGGCGAATTGTTCAAACAGATAGCGGTGTAATTGGTCGTGTTGGGCCATTTTCATCTCTCGTGCGGGTGAGGTTAATCAGTCTCACCGTGTTTAAATTTCATCAGATCGCGGCGCTCTTTTTTATCCGGTCGCCGGTCCGGGTGGGGCATCGTCAGCGCGTTCATTTTGCGCGCCAGCGCGGTCTTCTCGCGCTTTTCAATGCTCTCCGCCGTCTCTTCATAAAGCAGTACGGCTTCCGCTGCGGGTCGACGCTGTTCGGTAACGGCTTTAATCACCACAGTACGTTCATCGTTGCCCTGACGCAGCGTTAAGGTGGCATTCAGCTCAACCAGCTTGCTCGGTTTGCTGCGCTGGCCGTTGTAATGCACTTTTCCGCCGTCAACCATCTCGCGGGCAAGGGCGCGTGTTTTGTAAAAACGCGCTGCCCACAGCCATTTATCCAGTCTTACCCCGTCAGAGGGTTTTTCTTTCATGGCGTCTCCTTCACGGTCAGTGAGGGGATCATCTGGCGATAGTCGTTCAGCCCAGGGTGGCGCAGATAGCTTTTTTCAGCCAGGCCAGAGTCAGGATTGGTCACGCCCAGACAGTAGCGAATGCCAAACCTTGCCGCAGAATCCAGAATGGGCTCGCTGTCATCAATGAACAGCGTACGTTCTGGCTGCAAACCCGTCTCTTCCCTCACCGCATGCCACAACCGCTGATCCTCTTTCGGATAACCAAATGTGTGGGTGGAAAGTAATAAATCAAGGTGCGACGCCAGACCCGTATGCTCCAGCTTCACCGCCAGATTATGTGGATGCGCGTTGGTCAGCAAAATACGGCGCTTGCCGCTTGCTTTCAGCGCATCCAGAAAGGGCACGGTGTCCTCGCGCAGAACGGCGCGCGGGCCCTGGGCGGTGGTCATGGCACAAATATCCAAACCGAGGCGCTCGCTCCAGTAGTCAAGACAGTACCAGTTTAGCGTATGTTGCACCGCGCTATATTGCGAACGAATGAATGCCTGCGCTTCCGCCGGGGAGATCCCCTGCTGCTCGCCATAGGTTTCTGGAACCAGCGTTTGCCAGAAATAGTTATCAAAGGCGAGATCGAGCAGCGTACCGTCCATATCCAGCAGAACGGTATCTACCTCCTGCCAGGCGATATCAAGATGCATAAGGGGGAACTCCAGCCAGAAGAAACGTGCGCGACAGGGTAGCACATCTTGCCGCGCAACGACGTTATCAGATCAGGCTCTCAGACGAGGGGATCAGCTTAGGATTGAGGCAGTTTTCATAATACTGCTGGATGTCGGCAAGCCGGGTGCGCGAGCGCTGGTAGCGGCGCAGGGCCATAAAGCCGTTCCAGAAAATGGCGATCAGCATCGCGGTCATCAGCAGAGAGGTGCCGATGTAACGCCACAAGCCTGCGCTATCCGGCATCCGATGCAGGCCGATATGGCGAGTGCCGTTGGCGTCGGTATAAATACTCGTGACAATCCCTTCGGCGCTGAACGGCGTTTGCATCAGCATCTGCGCCAGGCGCTGGAACTGGCTCCACTGCTCCTGAGCCGGGTAGTCATAAAGCGCAACCTGCGGGTAGGGCTGATCGACCAGGTCGCTGCCTTCATCGCTTGCTATTACAAAGCCGCCCGGCGCCGGGCTGTTCAGCGCCTGAGCCGCACGGGTGGTCTCGCGCATCATGAACGGCGACGTCGAGGTGGCGACCAGGTTATCCAGCGATTCAGCGCTCACCGGACGCAGCAGGACATTAACGCCATCCAGTCGTCCCGCTTCGGCGCGTTTCACCAGCGAGTCCCAGTCTTTGCTGTTCCCCAGGTTTACCAGGGCGTTTTTAAGGCGTATGCACTCATCCTGAGAGGAGCATAAATCCTGCGTTTTCAGGACGATGTCACCAAAATCATCCAGCAGAACCATGCCTGATTTCTGAATGGCCGAGCGCAGCGCGGGGCTGACGCGCGAATCATCGTCCGGTTTCGGGTGCAGCTGGCGGTTAACCGTCTGGGTGAGCGCCGTGGCCTTGTTCACCACTTCGGATTCCGGCAGCGGCAGCGGCGGCGCGTCGTTCCAGATAATTTGCGAACAGTCGAACGGCATGAACGGCGAGCTCTGACGCGTGTTCCACGCCCCCGGCGTGTGAATATTACACATCCCGGTCCCCTTCAGGCGCAGCGTGTCCCCCACGCGTACACCAGCTTCATCCAGTTTATTGACGCTGCTCGCTTCAATGGTTTGCGCCCCTTTGATCCACGACAGGGTGAATTTAATGGGCATATCCAGCGGCACGAAAAGCAGCAGCATGGCTAAGACCAGCGCGGCGCCGCCGGCAATGACCGCACTGCGCAGCCAGTGCTGAAGCGGGAAATTTTTCACTTCATCATGCAGGGATAAGAAGCGCCCCTGGCGCACAACGTGGCGGTCAAGGTAGATATCAATATCGGTTTTCTGCCCTAAGTCCTGCGCGATCCACGGCTGCCAGTGGCGCGGGTAGATCAGGTCGATAATACCGAGCGAGATATTGTTGAGATGCTCCTGATCGTTTTCACCGAACAGGCCCCAGCGCTTTGGCGTCCCGCGCAGGCAGTGGATCTCGCGCAACGAGGTTTTGGCCGGGGGGGCAAAGAGACCCCAAAGCCCGCCGGCCAGCAGCAGCACCGCACCGCCAGCCAGCCAGGGGACAAACACATCCGGCGTGAGCAGGCAGATAAAAAAGAGCAGGAAGGCAGCAACAATCAGAATGGCTTCACGGATGCCGTCCGGGCGGCTCAGGGCGTACTCTTCATGCGTCTCCTGGCGAATGTTCAGCAGTTCGATCTGCTCTGTCTCTTCGCCACGAATGGACGCCTGTGTTGAACTCGCGCGTTCCAGCGCAAAACGCGGGGCTTCCTGAAGGTATTCATTCAGCGTATGGCCGTTAAGCGTGATAACCAGAGGCAATGAATCGGTGTGAATCAGCTCAACGCTGTTTTCGTCATTAATGTACTGCTCCCAGGACGGGGGCAGATGCACTTCGACGGAATCAAGGTAATAACGCCATTTGTTGGGGTCATCAGTGGTGATGCCATAGCGCGTGATGGAGCGCGTCACGCAGAGCACGGTATCACTTTGCGCATTAAGCTTTAGCGCGACGGGCGCAGCAGTGGCTCCCGTTGGGCCAGGCGTTAACTGGGTACGGTTCAGGATTTCGAGATAGTTTTCAACCGCATCGCGCTCGTCCTGCGTGAGTTTACGCGTGCTCGCACCCGCAAATGCATTTAAAAAGGGCAGACGATAACGGCGCTGTACGCGGCGCCTGTACAACCATCCTGCAACAAACGCGCCGGCCAGCATAGCAGCGAGAACAATCAAAATGGTGCTCATGCTTTCCCCATCTTACTTATCTTCTTACAGGTGTAGTCAGTAGCACCTTTACATTGAATGAGAGTCTGTGGCTGGCTATCGGCAAGTATGGAGTCGAACTTGAGCATTCTGAAGCGCATCCCAGTGACCGGTGATGATAGCAAAGCCTGTTATGGCGCGATATCAGCAAATTCCTGGAAACATTTCAACCTCTTGACATTTGTTTTGAATTGAGGATTGATCCCAGTTACGTTGCATAAATGTAAATAAAGAGCGATTGACATTGCCGAAACCGTGCGGCATATCGCACAATAACGCCAGTTCTCACTGCTAAGACCCATCAAGATGAGCAAACCACTACAAAAACCCACCATTCTGAATGTAGAAACTGTCGCCAAATCGCGCCTGTTTAATGTCGAAAGTGTGGACCTGGAGTTCAGCAACGGTGTGCGTCGCGTTTATGAACGTATGCGCCCCTCTTCGCGCGAAGCGGTGATGATTGTTCCCATTGTCGACGATCATCTGATTTTGATCCGCGAATACGCTGTGGGAACGGAATCTTACGAGCTTGGGTTCTCGAAAGGGCTTATCGACCCGGGTGAAACCGTCTTTGAAGCGGCAAACCGCGAGCTAAAAGAAGAGGTGGGCTTTGGTGCGAATGAGCTTTCATTCCTGAAAAAGCTGAGCATGGCGCCGTCCTATTTTTCCAGCAAAATGAATATCGTGGTGGCTGAAGACCTCTATCCTGAATCGCTGGAAGGGGATGAGCCGGAGCCGCTGCCGCAGGTTCGCTGGCCGCTAGCGCACCTGATGGATCTGCTGGAAGACCCTGACTTTAATGAGGCTCGCAACGTGAGCGCGCTGTTCCTGGTACGGGAATGGTTGAAGGGGCAGGGGCGACTGTAGTGGCCTGATGCCCTCACCCCAACCCTCTCCCACGGGAGTGGGAGCACACACAAAAACGGCAACCAGAGGTTGCCGTTTTGCTTTGTTGTCAGAACAGCTCGTGCGTCTCGCCGTTATCAATAATCTCTGTCCCCACCTCGTGCACCGCCTGCGTGGTTGGCTGCGTGCCCTCGATGAAATACTCTTCGCGACTATTACCGCCGTTGGCGAGCTGACCGGTGCTGCGGTCGATATTAACCGTCACCACGCCTGGCGGTGGCGTTAACGGCTGCTCCGGCACGCCTTCAAGAACGGACTTCATGTAGGCGTCCCAGGCCGGCTGCGCGCTCTTCGCACCGCCTTCGTAGCCGGAGATCTGATCCTTAATCGCGCCGGAGGCCGTTGTACGACCTAAGTCACGGCGGTGATCGTCGAAACCGATCCAAACCGATGTCACCACGCCCGGGCCGTAGCCGGAGAACCACGCGTCTTTCGAGCTGTTGGTTGTCCCCGTTTTACCGCCGATATCATGGCGCTGCAAATCACGCCCTGCGCGCCAGCCTGTGCCCTGCCAGCCCGGTTCACCGAAGATGTTGGTGTTCAGCGCGCTTTTGATCAGGAAGGACAGCGGCGTGTTGATCACATGCGGGGCATACTCCGGCGCGCCGGTCTGTGCCACCAGAGACTGGTTAGCCTGCTCGAGCTGCGGCTGCGGCACGACGCCGTTCTGCTGCTCCTGAGACACGGCAGGGTCTTCCATGTCCTTGTTTTCAAGCACGTCGGATTTCGGCGTATTGCCATAAATGACCGGAATATCGCAGTCAGGGCAGGCAATCTTCGGCTTCGCTTCGAACAGCACGCCGCCCTGATCGTTTTCAATCTTGCTGATGAAGTACGGATCAATCAGGAAGCCGCCGTTGGCCATCACCGAGTACCCGCGTGCGACCTGAAGCGGCGTAAACGAGGCGGAGCCTAACGCCAGCGACTCGGTGCGAACGATGTTCTGCGCCGGGAAACCGAAGCGCTGCAGATACTCTGCGGCATAGTCGACGCCCATCGCGCGCATGGCGCGCACCATCACCACGTTTTTCGACTGTCCCAGGCCCTGACGGAGACGAATTGGGCCGGCATACTCCGCAGGGGAGTTCTTCGGCTGCCAGTCGGAACCGGCACCGGCATCCCAGCGGGAGATTGGCACGTCGTTAAGGATGCTGGCGAGGGTCAAGCCTTTATCCATCGCTGCCGTGTAGAGGAACGGTTTGATATTGGAACCGACCTGACGCAGCGCCTGGGTGGCGCGGTTAAATTTGCTCTGGTTGAAATCAAACCCGCCGACCAGGGCCAGGATGGCACCGTTCTGTGGATTGATAGAGACCAGGGCCGAGTTGACGTCCGGCACCTGTGCCAGCCACCAGGATTCGCCTACCTTCCGCACCCAGATTTGCTGTCCGGTCTGCACGGCATCGGTCACTTTACGCGGCGTTGCGCCCTGCAGGGTATCCGAGCGGTAAGGACGCGCCCAGCGGATACCGTCCATACGCAGCGAGACGGAAGTACCGTCCGCGAGCGTCGCAACGGCTTCCTGAGGATCGGCCTGCGTCACCACGGCAGGAAGGAGCGGACCATAGGTTGGCAGCGCCTTCAGCGTACTGGTGATTTTTTTACTGTCCCACGCGCTTTCGCCCACTTTCCAGAGCACGTTTGACGGGCCGCGATAGCCGTGACGCATATCGTAGTCCATCACGTTGTTCCGCACCGCTTCCTGAGCCGCCTGCTGGACCTTACGGGTGACGGTGGTGTACACGCGATAGCCATCTTCGTAGGCCTTGTCACCATAGCGATTCACCATCTCCTGGCGAACCATTTCGGTCAGGTAAGGGGACGCGAAAGCGATCTCAGGGGCGTGGTAGTTTGCGTCAATCACATCGTTACGCGCCTGGTCGTACTCGCTCTGGCTGATGTAGCCTTCGCTCAGCATGCGTGACAGGACGACGTTACGGCGCGCGGTGGCGCGATCGAGCGAGTAGAGCGGGTTAAACGTGGACGGCGCTTTCGGCAGACCAGCAATGGTTGCCATTTCGCTTAAGGTGAGTTGCTCAACGGGCTTACCGAAGTACACCTGTGCGGCAGCCCCCACGCCATATGCTCGGTAACCCAGGTAGATTTTGTTGAGGTACAGCTCAAGGATTTCGTCTTTGCTCAGCAGCTGCTCAATACGGATCGCGAGGAACACCTCTTTGATCTTACGTATCAGCGTCTTTTCAGGGCTGAGGAAGAAGTTACGCGCCAGCTGCTGCGTAATGGTACTCGCCCCCTGAGAGGCGTGACCAGAGAATAACGCAATGCTCGCGGCACGGAAAATCCCCACCGGATCGACACCGTGGTGCTCGTAAAAACGGCTGTCCTCCGTGGCGATAAAGGCTTTCACCATCACGGGTGGAATTTGGTTTAAGGTCAGCGGAATACGACGCTTCTCGCCATACTGCGCCATCAGCTCGCCATCGGCGCTATAGACTTGCATCGGGATCTGGAGGCGCACATCGCGAAGCGTGGCGACATCAGGTAGCTGTGGCTCAATATATTTGTACAAACCGTAAATCGAGCCTGCTCCCAGCAGAATGCAACAGACTGCAAGGATGAATAAATACTTTACGAACTTCACCGGAGATTTCCCATTTGGTTTCACTTGGGCAGTTTCTAAACAATCGCGCGGTAGTATAAAGGCAAGCCTGATTCATTGATATAGCCGTCAACCCGACGGGCGATAAGGAGATCGTGAAGCATGGCTTTCAAAATATGGCAAACGGGCGTTCATATTCAACAGGATAGGGTGCTGATCGTCGCCCTGGCCCGGGAGAAGTTGAGCTGGTGCATGCGCCGCTGGTGGGCGATTCCTCTGGACGAGGGCATCATTCGTGACGGCAAAATTTGTCAGCCAGAACAGCTGGTTGATGCGTTACGCGACTGGCGCAAAACGCTGCCGCACTACCATCGGGCATTCCTCTCTTTCCCGGCAGCACGCACTCTGCAACGGGCGCTCCCCCGCCCGACCGTTGCGCTGCGCGACAGCGAGCAGCTCTCATGGCTTGGTGCGGCGCTCGCGCGCGAACTGGAGATGTCTGCTGATACGCTCTGTTTCGATTACGCGCAGGATACCTTCAGCAATACCTTTCACGTGACCGCCGCGCAAAACAACGAGATCGACACCCTACTGGCGCTGGCGAAAACGCTGCGTTTGCGGCTGGTGGCCATTACGCCGGATGCCAGCGCGCTGGCGAATCTTCTTCCCGCGGTGGCGCCAGCGACGTGCGTCGCCTGGCGGGACGATCGGCAGTGGCTGTGGGCGATGCGCCACCAGTGGGGACGCCGCATTACCACAGAAGCCGAAAACGTGTCTGAGCTTTCAGCGCTGCTGGGGCTTGGTTCGGATGACATCGCGCTGTTTGATAGCCGACGTGATCCGTGGGAAATCCTGGAACGCTGCCATGCCCCGCTACCGGACTGCGGCGCTGATTATACCGTTGCGCTGGCGTTGGCCATGAGCGAGGTGCCCGGATGAGCATCATGAACTTTCTGCCCTGGCGACAGCAGAGGCGCGCGCGATGCCTGCACTTCTGGGGCGGAATGTGTGTCGGCACCGTGCTGTTAATGTTCGCGATCATTTTCTGCCTGCAGATAAACCCTCTTATGAGGCTGCACGCGCTGCAAACGGAGCTGACGGGAACGCAGACCGTGCAGCACGCGCTTGCCTCCCGGCAGAAACTCGCCTCACAGGCGCAGAAGCCAGCGCAGACCCTTCAACGACGCGCATGGCAACCGGTGCTGGAGTCCCTTTCCCGCGCCACTCCTTCACAGGTCTGGCTGACAGAGCTTCGCTATCAGCCTCCTGCTCTGACGCTGAGCGGGTATGCCATAACCCTGCCAGCCCTGTCTGCTCTGCGCGATGCGCTGGGCCAAATAGCGGGTTTTACGCCCGGAACGGCGGGTGAGCTTCGGCAGGACAGCCAGGGGCGGTGGATGTTCACCCTCCATCTTAAAAGCGAGGGGTAATGCATGGATACCCTGTTAGAACGCTGGTGCGAAAGCCGTCCCTGGTATCGGGTGCTTTTTTGGTGTCTGGGGAGCCTCCTGGCAGGACTGGCCGCGTGGGGCACCTTGCTCAGACCGCTAGACAGGCAGTGTGCTGAACGACAGCGACAGATGATTCAGGACGCAAGGACGAACGCGGCGTTATGGCCTGCCGTCAGAAAGGTGCCGTTTCGTCCGGAAACAACGGACACACTGGCGCTGACGCCGTTTTCCCCGCTCGATTTTCAGGGCGATAACGCGACGCTGGTTCACTGGAAGCCGCTGCAGAACGGAGGGGAACTGATGCTGGAGGTGGAGTGGCAGGCTCTCCCGGCGCTTTTTTCCCGGCTGGCGCAGCGGGATGTGCAGATCGCCGCTTTCGCGATTGCACCACAAGGTACAGCGTTGCGCCTGCGGCTGGAGCTGGAACATGCGAAATAGCGCGCGATATTTGCTGGTTTGCTCAGCGCTGCTATTGACCGGCATGCGCGATCCGTTTCGCCCGCCGGACGATCCCTGCGCCATAGGCGAGCTGGCGCAGTGGCGCTACCGCGGCATGGTGGGAGGACAGCAGGCTATCGGCATTTTACAGGATGGGCAAAAGCGCTGGTACCGCCTGAAAATGCATGAGCGCTTCCCGGCAGGCTGGACGATAACAGCCATCAATGAAACGGAACTGGTTGTTGATGTGGGTGACACATGTGAACTAGGAACATGGACGTGGCAACGAGAAGGAACGAATAAGAATGAATTTACGGATAATGCTGTGGCTGCTGGCGTTCAGCCATCCGCTGTGGGCCGCCGCGCCAAAACCGGTCACGCTGGTGGTGGATGACGTGCCTGTAGTCCAGGTGCTGCAGAGCCTGGTTGCACAGGAGAACCGAAATCTGGTGATATCGCCTGACGTCGGCGGCACGCTTTCGCTCAACCTGACGCGCGTCCCCTGGCGTCAAGCGTTACAGACGGTTGCCACCAGCGCTGGCCTTGTTTTGCGAGAGGAGGGCGGCATTTTTTATGTGCATACCGCGGCCTGGCAGCGTGAGCAGCAGGAACGTTCAGAACAGGAGCGAACGCGTCGACAGCTTGATGCGCCGCTGGTGTCTCACAGCATCGCTTTGTCCTATGCCGATGCCGGAGAGCTGCAAAAAGACGCGGAAAAGCTCCTGAGCCCAAAGGGAAGTTTGTCTCTCGACAAACGCACCAACCGGCTGCTGATTCGGGATAACCAGATGGTGGTGGAGACGCTGCAGCGCTGGGCCGCTCAGATGGATATTCCCGTCGAACAGGTCGAGCTGGCGGCGCATATTGTGACCATTAATGAAAAAAGCCTGCGTGAGCTGGGGGTGAAGTGGAATCTCGCCGACGCCGCCGACGCGGGCAAGGTTGGCCAGCTCACCACGCTTGGCAGCGATCTATCCGTCGCCAGCGCCACCAGCCACGTGGGTTTTAACATCGGACGGATCAATGGTCGGCTGCTGGATCTGGAGCTCTCTGCGCTGGAGCAAAAACAGCAGGTCGATATCATCGCCAGCCCGCGGCTGCTGGCCTCGCATATGCAGCCGGCCAGCATCAAGCAGGGGAGTGAAATCCCGTATCAGGTCTCAAGCGGTGAAAGCGGGGCAACCTCCGTTGAGTTTAAAGAGGCGGTATTAGGAATGGAGGTCACACCGGTGGTCTTACCGGGTGGGCGCGTGCGCCTGAAATTGCACATCAGCGAAAATATGCCGGGACAGGTTCTGCAGCAGGCTGACGGCGAAACGCTGGCGATCGACAAACAGGAGATAGAAACCCAGGTGGAGGTAAAAAGTGGAGAAACGCTGGCGTTGGGCGGAATTTTTTCGCAGAAGAACAAAACCGGCAGCGACAGCGTGCCTGGGCTGGGGAAAATCCCCTGGCTTGGACAGCTTTTTCGCCACGATGGTAAGGATAATGAACGGCGCGAGCTAGTGGTGTTTATTACACCACGTCTGGTCGGTATTCGCTGACGGGTAACGATCCCCGCAATGATTTTGCATTCAGTTTGTTGCAGATGTTTGACGTGGGGCATGAATTAGCATACAAGGAGTACCGATTTGAGTTGGACTTACGTCTTATTACCTTATGCGCCCGACGCGGTGATTTAATCAGTTGCCAAACAAGCCGGAGTATTGAGATAATTTTTAGTCTGACTCTCGCTCTATTGCATATGAGGTTTCAGTTCATGTCCTGCTACGCTGGGTGTCTGCGAAGCGGGGATTACCATTAACGAATAGTCTTAGTAGTACCGATAAAATGGCAGAGAAACGCAATATCTTTCTGGTTGGGCCTATGGGTGCCGGCAAAAGCACTATTGGGCGTCAGTTAGCTCAACAACTCAATATGGAATTTTACGATTCTGATCAAGAGATTGAGAAACGAACCGGAGCTGATGTGGGCTGGGTTTTCGATGTAGAAGGCGAAGAAGGTTTCCGTGACCGAGAAGAAAAAGTGATCAACGAACTCACGGAAAAACAGGGCATCGTTCTGGCAACAGGCGGCGGTTCTGTGAAATCTCGCGAAACCCGTAACCGTCTCTCCGCCCGTGGCGTAGTGGTCTATCTTGAGACGACCATCGAGAAACAGCTGGCACGTACGCAGCGCGATAAAAAGCGCCCGCTGCTGCAGGTTGAAACGCCACCACGCGAAGTTCTGGAAGCGTTGGCCGATGAACGCAATCCGCTGTATGAAGAGATTGCCGACGTGACCATTCGTACTGACGACCAGAGCGCTAAAGTGGTTGCAAACCAGATTATTCATATGCTGGAAAGCAACTGATTCTGGCTTTATATACACTCGCCTGCGGGTAAAAGCATTAAAGGTGGATGTCGCGTCATGGAGAGGATTACAGTTACTCTCGGGGAACGTAGTTACCCTATCACCATCGCGGCTGGTTTGTTTAACGACCCAGCTTCCTTTTTACCACTGAAAGCGGGTGATCAGGCGATGCTGGTCACCAATGAGACGCTGGCTCCGCTTTATCTCGACCGCGTACGCCACCTGCTTGAGCAGGCGGGCGTAAAAGTCGACAGTGTGATTCTCCCCGATGGCGAGCAGTATAAAAGCCTGACGGTACTGGATACCGTCTTTACCGCATTGCTGCAAAAACCGCACGGTCGCGATACAACACTGCTTGCCCTGGGCGGCGGTGTTGTGGGCGATCTGACCGGCTTTGCGGCCGCAAGCTATCAACGTGGCGTCCGTTTTATTCAAATCCCGACCACGTTGCTGTCCCAGGTCGACTCCTCTGTGGGTGGCAAAACGGCAGTCAACCATCCGCTCGGCAAAAACATGATTGGCGCGTTCTACCAGCCCGCATCGGTGGTGGTGGATCTCGACTGTCTGAAAACGCTGCCGAAGCGCGAGCTGGCCTCGGGTCTGGCGGAAGTGATCAAATACGGCATTATTCTTGATGGCGAGTTCTTTAGCTGGCTTGAAGAGAATATGGATGCGCTGCTGTGCCTGGATGAGGCTAAACTGGCATACTGCATTCGTCGTTGTTGTGAACTGAAAGCAGAAGTTGTTGCAGCAGACGAGCGTGAAACGGGCTTACGTGCTTTACTGAATCTTGGGCATACGTTTGGCCATGCCATTGAAGCCGAGATGGGTTACGGCAACTGGCTGCACGGTGAAGCCGTCGCGGCCGGTATGGTCATGGCAGCCCGCACCTCTGAACGTCTGGGGCAGTTTAAACCTGAAGAGACGGCGCGCATCATTGCGCTGCTTGAACGTGCAGGTTTGCCGGTAACCGGGCCGCAGGAGATGTCGGCGCAAGCGTATTTACCCCACATGATGCGCGATAAAAAAGTATTGGCAGGTGAGATGCGTCTTGTACTCCCGCTTGCAATAGGGAAGAGTGAAGTGCGCGGCGGAGTGCCGCACGATGTCGTTCTTGGCGCTATCGCTGATTGTCAGCAGGCGTAACAACTAGAAAGGTCAGGCCACTGTCGCAGGTGGTCGTTTAGCTTCAGGTGAAATGCAAAGTCGTTAGCATAAGCCTTTGAGTGGGGTGTTAAATGGATGAATTCAAACCAGAAGACGAGCTGAAACCCGATCCCAGCGATCGTCGTACTGGTCGTTCTCGTCAATCTTCAGAACGTGATAACGAGCCGCAGATCAAATTTGACGATGTTGATCTGGATGCAGACGATCGTCGCCCTTCGCGCAGCCGCAACGCGCACGAAGAGCGAGCAGAAGAGGATTATGAGTCCGAAGAAGATTCAATGGACGAACAGCCTGTAGAGCGTCGCCCGCGTAAACGTAAAAAAGCCGCTGCGCCGAAACCGGCTTCCCGCCAGTACATTATGATGGGCCTTGGCGTTCTGGTGCTTGTGCTGCTGATTGTCGGCATTGGCTCCGCGCTTAAAGCACCGTCAACGAACTCAACCGAGCAAACTGCTTCCGCTGAGAAGAGCATCAACCTGTCCGGTAACGATGCAACTAATCAGGCGAATGGTGCACAGCCTGCGCCGGGTGCGACTTCCGCAGAGCAGACCGCAGGTAACACCACAGCGCCGCAGGATGTTTCTCTACCGCCCGTTTCTTCAACCCCTGCTCAGGGTCAGGCACCTGCTACGCCTGAAGGCCAGCAGCGCGTAGAAGTTCAGGGAGATCTGAACAATGCGCTGACGCAGCCGCAGAACCAGCAGCAGGTTGATAACGTCGTGGTTAACTCTACGCTGCCAACTGAGCCGGCAACCGTTGCCCCGATTCGCGGTGGTAACGCTCAGCCACAAACGGCTGCGACGGAAACCAAACCGCGCCAGACGCAAGCTGCGACGCGTCCTGAACGTAAGCAGGCGGTGATTGAGCCTAAGCGTGAAACCAAACCTCAGGCAGTCGTGAAAGCGCCTGAAGTGAAAGCTGCACCGGCACAGCCGAAACACACCGAAACGGCTGCGGTGAGCGAGCCTGCTAAAGCGCCAGTCACGCAGACCGCGCCGAAAGCAACGGCGACCACAGCTGCACCTGCAGCAACAGCTCCGGCAGCCACGGCAGCAGCATCCAGCGCCGCAGCAGGCAAAACGGCAGGTAACGTTGGCTCGCTGAAGTCTGCGCCATCCAGCAACTACACGCTGCAGCTGAGCAGTTCGTCTAACTATGACAACCTCAACGGTTGGGCGAAGAAATCAAATCTGAAAAACTACGTTGTTTATCAGACGACCCGCAACGGTCAGCCGTGGTATGTGCTGGTCAGCGGCGTTTATTCGTCCAAAGATGAAGCGAAACGTGCCGTAGCGGCACTGCCAGCTGATGTTCAGGCGAAAAACCCATGGGCGAAGCCGATTCATCAGGTTCAGGCCGATCTGAAGTAATGTTTAAAGCGCAGGATGCTGTCGGAGCTTTCTCCACAGCCGGAGAAGGTGTAATCAGTTAGTCAGCATGAAAAAAAATCGCGCTTTTCTGAAATGGGCAGGGGGGAAATACCCCCTGCTCGATGATATTAAAAAGCACCTGCCAAAAGGCGAGTGTCTAATCGAGCCTTTCGTGGGTGCGGGATCGGTGTTCCTCAACACCGATTTTTCTCGTTATATCCTGGCGGATATCAACAACGACCTTATCAGCCTCTATAACATTGTTAAGCTGCGTACCGAAGAGTATGTCGCAGAGGCGCGCAAACTGTTTACGCCGGAGAATAATCACCCGGACGTTTACTACCAGTTCCGCACCGAGTTTAATCAGAGCCAGGATCCGTTCCGCAGAGCGTTGCTGTTCCTCTATCTCAACCGTCATGGTTACAACGGCCTGTGCCGCTATAACCTGCGCGGGGAATTTAACGTGCCGTTTGGTCGCTATAAGCGTCCGTATTTCCCGCAGGACGAGCTGTATCACTTTGCCGAAAAAGCGCAGAACGCAGAGTTTCATTGCCTCTCCTATGAAGAGTGTATGGAACTGGCAGGCGTAAACTCGGTGGTTTACTGTGACCCGCCTTACGCACCACTGTCTGCAACGGCGAATTTCACCGCTTATCACACCAACAGCTTCAGCCCGGCCGAACAGGCCCGTCTGGCGGAGATGGCGGAAAAGCTGGTCAGCAAAAGAATTCCGGTGTTAATTTCGAATCACGACACGCCTGATACGCGCGAATGGTACAAAGCCGCGAAGCATTTTCAGGTCAAAGTGCGGCGTAGCATTAGCAGCAACGGCGGCACACGTAAAAAGGTGGACGAACTTCTGGCTCTTTATCGCCCCTGAGCCGTTTTGCCCGCCGGTAAACACATTTCAAGGAGAAGCGGATGAAACAGTTTTTGATTGCTCCCTCAATTCTGTCGGCCGATTTTGCCCGCCTGGGTGAAGACACCGCCAAAGCTCTCGCGGCTGGCGCAGATGTGGTCCATTTCGACGTGATGGACAACCACTACGTCCCTAACCTGACCATTGGCCCAATGGTGCTCAAGGCATTACGCAACTATGGCATTACCGCGCCGATCGACGTTCACCTGATGGTGAAGCCTGTCGATCGCATCGTGCCTGATTTCGCCGCAGCGGGTGCCAGCATCATCACTTTCCATCCGGAAGCCTCTGAACACGTGGACCGCACGCTGCAGCTGATCAAAGAGAACGGCTGCAAGGCGGGCCTGGTGTTTAATCCGGCCACGCCGCTGAGCTATCTCGACTATGTCATGGACAAGCTGGATGTGATTCTGCTGATGTCCGTTAACCCGGGCTTTGGCGGTCAGTCGTTTATCCCCCACACGCTGGATAAGCTGCGTGAGGTGCGCCGTCGTATTGACGAGTCAGGCTACGATATTCGTCTGGAAGTGGACGGCGGTGTGAAAGTGAATAACATTGGTGAAATTGCGGCAGCCGGTGCGGATATGTTTGTTGCCGGTTCAGCCATTTTCGACCAGCCGGATTACAAAAAAGTCATTGATGAAATGCGCCGCGAGCTGGCGAAGGTAAGTCATGGATAAATTGCAGGCAATTCGGGGTATCGCATTTGACCTCGACGGCACGCTGGTCGACAGCGCGCCGGGCTTAACGAGCGCCGTAGACCAGGCGCTGTACGCCCTTGAACTCCCCGTTGCGGGGGAAGAGCGCGTGGTAACGTGGATTGGCAACGGTGCCGATGTTCTGATGGAGCGCGCGTTGACGTGGGCGCGTCAGGAGCGCGCGTCGCAGCGTTCCGCGCAGGGTAAACCGAGCGTTGATCACGCTGACATCCCTAAGGATGAGCAGCTGCGGATTCTGCGCAAACTGTTCGATCGTTTCTACGAAGAGACCGTCGAGGAGGGCAGCTTCCTGTTCCCGGACGTTCAGGAAACGCTGAGCGCGCTGCACGCGAAGGGCATTCCGCTGGGGCTGGTGACCAACAAACCGACGCCGTTTGTTGCGCCTCTGCTGGAAGCGCTGGATATCGCTAAGTATTTCTCCGTGATTGTGGGCGGCGACGACGTGCAGAACAAAAAGCCGCATCCGGAACCGCTGTTGCTGGTGGCAGGAAAATTATCCTTAACCCCTGCGGAGCTGCTCTTTGTTGGGGATTCGCGCAATGATATTCTGGCTGCCCGAGCGGCAGGGTGTCCTTCCGTCGGATTAACCTATGGCTACAACTACGGTGAAGCCATCACGCTAAGTGAGCCGGATGTGGTCTTCGACCACTTCAAAGATTTGTTGCCCGTACTCGGGCTTTCGCACAGTGAACATCAGGAATTGAATAATGACTAAGCCCATCGTTTTTAGTGGCGCACAGCCTTCAGGTGAATTGACCATTGGTAACTACATGGGTGCGTTACGTCAGTGGGTCAGCATGCAGGATGAGTACCATTGCATTTACTGCATCGTCGATCTCCACGCGATTACCGCGCGTCAGGATCCTGAGAAGCTGCGTAAAGCCACCCTGGATACGCTGGCGCTGTACCTGGCCTGCGGCATCGATCCTGAGAAGAGCACCATTTTCGTTCAGTCTCACGTGCCGGAGCACGCGCAGCTGGGCTGGGCGCTGAACTGCTACACCTATTTCGGCGAGCTGAGCCGCATGACCCAGTTCAAGGATAAATCCGCACGCTACTCTGAAAACATCAACGCCGGTCTGTTCGACTATCCGGTGCTGATGGCGGCAGACATCCTGCTGTATCAAACCAACCAGGTGCCGGTGGGTGAAGACCAGAAGCAGCATCTGGAGCTGAGCCGCGATATCGCCCAGCGCTTTAACGCGATTTACGGCGATGTGTTCAAAGTGCCAGAGCCGTTTATTCCGAAGTCCGGCGCGCGCGTGATGTCGCTGCTGGAGCCGACCAAGAAGATGTCCAAGTCTGACGATAACCGCAACAACGTTATCGGCCTGCTGGAAGATCCGAAATCCGTCGTCAAAAAGCTCAAGCGCGCGGTCACCGACTCCGACGAACCGCCTGTGGTGCGCTACGACGTGCAGAACAAAGCGGGTGTTTCCAACCTGCTGGATATCCTCTCCGGCGTGACTGGCCAGAGCATTCCTGAACTGGAAAAACACTTCGAAGGCAAGATGTACGGCCACCTGAAAGGTGAAGTGGCAGACGCCGTTTCCGGTATGCTGACCGAGCTGCAGGAGCGTTATCACCGCTACCGTAACGACGAAGCTTTCCTGCAGAAGGTGATGAAAGACGGCGCGGAAAAAGCCAGCGCGCGTGCGTCCGAAACCCTGAAAGCGGTGTACGAAGCGATTGGGTTTGTGGGTAAACCGTAGGTAAAAGCAAAACGGTAATCACATTACCGTTTTTAGGGTTTGTTCCCTCTCCCGGTGGGAGAGGGTCAGGGTGAGGGCATCAGGCCGCACTTCCCTAAACAAAAAAACCGGGATATCCCGGTTTTTTACGCCTGAAAATCGCTTACTGCTGCGCCGCCGGGCCGCAACCGCCGATGATCTTCGAAATGGAGATCGCCGGGTGCAGCAGGTAATCGTAGCTGCAGTTATTTTTGGTGTTCTGTACATGACCGGTGCAGGCAGTCAGAGTCGATAACAGGCCAACCAGAACGGCGGCTTTTGCCAGTTTGAACATACGCATTCCATGTCTTAAAAACGAAAGTTGGATGTAACTCAAGGGAATAAAGGGAGAAATTCCACTTCGGGGCGGTATGTTATCGACAGCGGTAAGAGCGGAGTAGTCCGCATAAGGACTACTCCGCAAAGGAAGAATATGCGTTAGTGATTTGAGAACCAGTTCAGCTTCTCGCGCAGCTCAACCACGCGACCCACCACAATCAGCGCCGGGCTTTCGACCTGCTGCGCCAGTTCACCGAGCTGCGTCAGTACGCCATCCACCACGCGCTGCTTGATGGACGTACCGTTTTCCACCAGCGCAACCGGCATATCAGCCTCCATGCCGTGCTCCAGCAGCTTCGCCTGAATCGTAGCGGCCTGGTTTAGCCCCATGTAGAAGACCAGCGTCTGCTTTTCCGCGGCCAGGTTATGCCAGTCCAGCTCGCAGCCGGTTTTCAGATGGCCCGTTACCAGACGCACGCTCTGGGCATAGTCGCGGTGGGTCAGCGGAATGCCAGAGTAAGCTGAGCAGCCGGATGCCGCCGTAATGCCCGGCACCACGGAGAACGGAATGCCCGCGTCACACAGGGTTTCCAGCTCCTCGCCGCCGCGACCAAAGATAAAAGGATCGCCACCCTTAAGGCGCACCACGCGCTTACCTTTCTGCGCCTCGCGCAGCAGGATCTGGTTAATCTCCTCCTGCGGAACGCAGTGATAGCCCGCCCGTTTGCCCACGAAGACGCGGTCGGCATCGCGGCGTACCAGGTTCATGATGTCATCGGAGACCAGGCGATCGTAAACCACGGTATCGGCCTGCTGGATCTGCTGTAGCCCTTTCAGCGTCAGCAAGCCTGCATCGCCGGGGCCTGCGCCCACCAGCACCACTTCGCCGCGATGGTCCAGCGGCTCGCTCAGCAGCTGTTCGGTCGTCTCTTCAACGGCTTTGGTGTCCTGATTCGCCAGCGACTGCGCCAGCCTGTCGTTCACAAAAAATTTTTCCCAGAAGCGACGGCGCTCGCCAACGGTCGAGAAGGTTTGCTTCACGCGGGAGCGGAGCTGCCCGGCGTAATGGGCAATCTGACCAAGGTGCTGCGGCAGCACGGCCTCCAGCTTTTCCCGCAGCAGGCGGGCGAGAACCGGCGAGCGTCCGCCGGACGATACCGCAATCATCAGCGGCGAGCGGTCGATAATCGACGGCATGATAAAGCTGGCCTCTTTCGGCGCATCCACCACGTTGCAGAAGATTCGGCGCACTTCGCAGGCGTCGCTGACGCGCTGGTTCACTTCATCATCATCCGTCGCGGCAATCGTCAGCCAGCAGGTATCGAGCAGAGATTCATTAAACTCACCCTGTTCCAGCGTGAGCATCCCTTCCTGTGCCCAGACCTCAAACTGTGGGGCGAAGGTGAGGGCGTTGACGGTGAGCCGGGCGCCAGCCTCTAACAGCAGGCGGGCTTTGCGTTCAGCCACGTCGCCGCCGCCCACGAGCAGGCAGTCGCGGTTGCGTAATTGACAGAAAATCGGCAGGTGATCCACGACGTTACCTCGCAGCTTTCATGGAGGGGGTAAGAATTGACGTCAGGATAACAGCAGGAATCGTACAAAACATACGGTTTTTCCTGCCGTTACCCATAAGGGGTCATAAGCTTTTCGTATTGAAAAGGCGGAGGATTAGCCTTTCAGCTGCACCTTGCCGTCCTTCACGCGGACATCATAGTGCTTCACTGAATGACTCTCATCTTCCATGCAGTATCCGTCGCTTAAGCGGAAACGCTGCTTTTTCAGCGGGCTGGCGACCCACAGTTCGCCCTGATGCTCGGCAATCAGTCCGCGGGAGAGCACGCTGGCCTCGAAGAACGGGTCGATATTGCTGATGGCAAAAACCTGTTCATCGTGGCGAGGGCGGAAAATCGCAACCTGCTCGCTTCCCAGCAGCGCGCATACGCCGGTGGCCGGGATGATGTCGTTAATATCGCAAATGTTTATCCACTGGCTCATGCGTTTTCCTCCACCAGCGTGACCGGAATTCGTTCATACGGTGTCGCCGGACGATGCTGTTCACGCTCCGGCACAACCTGTACGTTCGGGTCGCGCTGGGCGCTGTTGATGAAGTGTTTGAAGCGCGTCTGCGCCGCCGGGGTGTTGACGGTTTCAGTCCACTCGCAGATCACCGCCTCGCGCAGGCGCGCCATCTCCGCTTCCAGATGTTCGTTCAGACCCAGCTTGTCGTCGATGATCACCGATTTCAGGTAATCGATGCCGCCTTCCAGGTTATCGAGCCAGGAGGCGGTACGGGTCAGCTTATCGGCGGTGCGGATATAGAACATCATGAAGCGGTCGAGATACTGAATCAGCGTATCGCGATCGAGATCCGCCGCCAGCAGGTCCGCGTGGCGTGGCTTCATCCCGCCGTTGCCGCAGACGTACAGGTTCCAGCCTTTCTCGGTGGCGATGATACCCACGTCTTTACCCTGCGCTTCCGCACATTCGCGGGTACAGCCGGAGACGCCAAACTTCATTTTGTGCGGGGTGCGGATGCCTTTGTAGCGGTTTTCCAGCTCCACGCCGAAGCCCACGCTGTCGCCCACGCCGTAGCGGCACCAGGTGCTGCCCACGCAGGTTTTCGCCATGCGCAGCGCTTTGGCATACGCGTGACCGGTTTCGAAGCCGGCTTCAATCAGCTGACGCCAGATTTCCGGCAGATCGTCTTTCTGCGCGCCAAACAGGCCGATACGCTGGGAGCCGGTGATTTTGGTGTACAGGTTAAATTCACGCGCAATACGGCCCACGGCCACCAGCCCTTCCGGCGTGATTTCGCCCCCAGCGGAACGCGGGATCACGGAGTAGGTACCGTCTTTCTGGATGTTCGCCAGGAAGTTATCGTTGGTGTCCTGCAGCGGCGTATGCTCGGGCTTGAGCACGTACTCGTTCCAGCAGGAGGCCAGCAGGGAGCCGACGGTCGGTTTACACACTTCGCAGCCGTAGCCCTGACCGTGCTTCGCCAGCAGCTCGTCAAAGGACTTAATGCCCTCCACGCGGATCAGGTGGTACAGCTCCTGGCGAGAATACGCGAAGTGCTCGCACAGGTTGTTGTTCACTTCGATGCCCTGTTTTGCCAGCTCGGCGTTCAGCACCTGAGTGACCAGTGGAATACAGCCGCCGCAGCCGGTACCGGCTTTGGTTTCCGCTTTCAGCGCCGCAACGGTGTGGCAGCCTTTGTTGATGGCGGAGATCAGCATGCCTTTGGTGACGTCGAAGCAGGAGCAAATTTGCGCGCTGTCCGGCAGTTTATCCACGCCGATAGACGGCTTGCCGCTGGACGCGTGCGCCGGGAGGATCAGCGCGTCCGGGTTTTCCGGCAGCTCGATGGCGTTCAGCACCAGCTGCAGCAGGTTGCCGAAGTCGCTGGTGTCGCCCACCAGCACCGCACCGAGCAGAGTTTTGTTGTCCTGGCTAACGATGAGGCGTTTGTAGACTTCTTTGCTTTCGTCGAGATAGACATAGCTGCGAGCGCCGGCCGTGCGGCCATGCGCATCGCCAATGCCTCCCACGTCCACGCCCAGCAGCTTCAGCTTGGCGCTCATGTCTGCACCGGTAAACGCGTTTTCGCTGCCGAGGATATGGTCCACGGCGACCTGCGCCATTTTGTAGCCCGGCGCCACCAGACCGTAGACGCGGTTATTCCAGCTGGCGCATTCGCCAATCGCGTAGATATCCGGATCGGAGGTCTGGCAGGTGTCGTTGATCATGATCCCGCCGCGCTGCGCCACGGCAAGACCGCACTGGGTCGCCAGCTTGTCGCGCGGACGAATACCGGTGGAGAAGACGATGAAGTCCACTTCCAGCTCGCTGCCGTCGGCAAAGCGCATGGTTTTGCGCGCTTCAGTCCCTTCCTGAACGATCTCTTTGGTGTTCTTGCTGGTGTGAACCTTCACGCCCATGCTTTCGATTTTACGACGCAGCTGGTCACCGCCCATGTGGTCGAGCTGTTCGGCCATCAGCATCGGGGCAAATTCGATGACGTGGGTTTCAACGCCGAGGTTTTTCAGCGCGCCTGCCGCTTCCAGACCCAGCAGACCGCCGCCGACGACTGCGCCGCGACGGCTGCGACGGGCGCAGGATTCGATGGCGTTGAGGTCTTCAATGGTACGGTAGACGAAGCAATCCTGAGTTTCCGAGCCTTTGATCGGCGGGATCCATGGATAGGAGCCCGTCGCCATGATCAGCTTGTCGTAAAAAACCGTACGCCCGGCGCTGGAGTGGATCACTTTTTCCTGACGATTGATGGTGATAGCGCGTTCGCCCACCAGCACTTTTACGCCATGCTTCTCGTAGAAACCTTCGCGCACCAGAGAGAGCTCTTCGGCGGTATGATGGGAGAAGTAGGAAGACAGGTGTACACGGTCGTACGCCTTGCGGGGTTCTTCACAGAACACGGTAATATCGAACTGCTCAGCATCGGCCTTATCGAGAAGATCCTCAATAAAGCGGTGGCCGACCATGCCGTTACCGATGATAGCGAGTCTGACTTTGCTCATTATTGCCTCGATTTCTTTTCTATTATTGCCTACCTTAACGATTCAGCAGGGGCGCTTATTGATGCAAATCAAATACGTCTTCGCCTACTCCTTAGGTGGTATATGACTGATTTGTCAGGATTTTTATAAGTAGCGGAAATCGCAGGCTTTTCGTGCCCGTCGAATTTGTGTGCAACTCAGGGGCAGTTTTGCCAAAATCGATACGCCTGAATATCAGCGGCATTTTTTAGGGGAAGGGTATGTCTACAGCACCGTTATGGCTTGTTCAGAATGTTCGTTTACCGGGTCAGGAAGGGCTGTGGCAGCTCGCCATTGAGAACGGGCGATTTGGTGACATCACCCCGATGGACGATACCCACGCCGAAAGTTATGAAGTATTGAACGCGCGCGGCGGGCTTGCGATCCCGCCGTTCATTGAGCCGCATATCCATCTTGATACCACCCAGACCGCGGGTGAGCCGAACTGGAACCAGTCCGGCACGCTGTTTGAGGGCATTGAGCGCTGGGCGGAGCGCAAGGCGTTACTCAGCCATGAGGATGTTAAAGCGCGCGCCTGGAAAACGCTGAAGTGGCAAATTGCCAACGGCATCCAGTTTGTCCGCACCCATGTGGATGTCTCTGACCCGACGCTCACCGCCCTGAAGGCGATGCTGGAGGTGAAGCAGGAGGTTGCCCCGTGGGTAACGCTGCAAATCGTCGCGTTCCCGCAGGAAGGTATCCTCTCTTACCCGAATGGCGCGGCGCTGCTGGAAGAGGCGTTAAGGCTGGGCGCCGACGTGGTGGGGGCGATCCCGCACTTCGAGTTCACCCGCGAGTATGGCGTACAGTCGCTGCATATCGCTTTTGAACTGGCGAAGAAGTATGACCGTCCGCTGGATATCCACTGCGATGAAATCGACGATGAGCAGTCGCGGTTTGTCGAGACGGTGGCAGCGCTGGCCTATGAGGCCGGCATCGGCCCGCGCGTGACGGCCAGCCACACCACCGCCATGCACTCCTACAACGGCGCTTACACCTCGCGGCTCTTCCGTCTGCTGAAAATGTCGGGAATTAACTTCGTCGCTAATCCGCTGGTCAATATCCACCTGCAGGGGCGCTTTGATGACTATCCGAAGCGCCGCGGTATCACCCGGGTGAAAGAGCTGCAGGAAGCGGGCATTAACGTCTGCTTCGGTCATGACGACGTCTTCGACCCGTGGTACCCGCTCGGCACCGGCAACATGCTGCAGGTGCTGCATATGGGGCTGCACGTCTGTCAGATGATGGGCTATCCGCAAATCGACAGCGGCCTGAATCTCATCACCCATAACAGCGCCCGTACCTTCGGCCTGAGCGATTACGGTATTGCCACGGGGAATCCGGCGAACCTGATTATTCTGCCTGCCGAGAGCGGGTTTGAAGCGGTGCGCTGCCAGGTGCCGGTGCGCTGGTCGATTCGTCAGGGACGGGTGATCGCCACGACGCAGCTGGCGCAGACGTGGATCCAGATGGATATCGGAGGAGAAGAGGTAAGCTTTGCCAGAAACAGCCCCTCTGCCGAGCGCAAAGGGGCGTAGGGGTTAGTGAGACGCTGCTGCCGCGTTGTGCTGGCGGTGGCGGGTCACGAAGCCCAGGATGAAGCACATGATGAACACCACGGCATACAGACCGTTGGCGGTGTGCAGCGCCGCCAGCGGACCGCTGTGGGCGACGATCGGGCCGGTGACTACGAAGGTCAGCATGGTGCCGATGGTGCCGCAGGTCAGGACGAAGTTAACCAGCTTCGGCGAGGCCACTTTGGTCTGCAGAGAGCCCAGGGTGATGATCGAGGTATAAATGGCGCTGGAGAAGAAGCCCAGGGTCAGAATGAACCACGGCATATGCTCCGGTGAACCGTTGATGAACAGGTACATCAGCACGGTCGCCAGCCCGGCCAGCACGGTCAGAATGCGCTGAAGGTCGAAGAAGCGCAGGATGAAGCTAAACGCCCACATGCCGAACATGTAAGACATCCAGAAATCGCTCACCAGTTTACCCGCGTCGTTCAGGCTCATGCCCAGACCTTTGGCGTACTCCGGTACCCAGGAGATAAAGCCCAGCTGGCCCAGAATGTAGCACAGGGCGGCAACGGAGAGGAACAGCACGCCGATGCCCCATTTTTCTTTCGCAACGGGCTCGGCGGTGGTTTGCGCTTTCTTGCCCAGCACCGGGAATTCACAGCCGAAGGTCAGAATAAAGATCGCCACGTAGACCAGGCCGATGCAGGCATAGACCCAGTACCACTCGATGCTGCGCGCCAGCAGAACGGCCGCGACCATCGGGAAAATCATACCGGCCATGCTGAAGAAAGAGTCGGTAAACAGCAGACGCGCGCCGCGCTGGCGGCCTTCATACATGTGGGTAATGAGGAACGTACCGATCGACATGGTGATCCCGCTCACCAGACCGAGCACGAACATGGCGGCGGAGAACAGGGCGATGCTGTGGCTCAGCATCAGGCCCGCCACGGCGGCGACCATCAGCACAAAGCCAAAACGCAGCTGGGTTTTCAGCGGGACGATTTCCATCAGCCAGGCATTCAGGAAGATAGAGATCAGGATCCCCGCGTTGAGGAAGGTGAAGGTGTTACTCATGCTGGAAACGGGCAGCTGGAAGTAGTCTGCGATATTCCCCATCACCATCCCGGTGACGATCACCAACGCGCCGGTCAGAGCGTAGGAGAAGAAGCTGATCCATGTGAGCTTGATGCGATTGCTGTTAGTCATGTCTGGCCTGTTCAGAAAAAGAAAGCGCCCAGGAGGGCGCTGAGAGCGGGCAGATTTTAGACATTAAAGTGATCTATTCATATCTTTTAAGAGAAATTAGAACTTCATTGCATGTTTTTGTGTGATCTCGATCACACAAAATGGCGCCAAAGCCAACCGTTTGCGCGGTTACAACTGTTTCAATTTCGTAAAATTAGGTAAAAGGCTGGTCTCCGTTCATACTGCTCTTTAGAATCAAGCCATTCGCTTTTTATACTGCGCTTTGTTAAGGAATTCTCATGCTCAAATCAACACTGGCGGCTGTCGCAGCTGTGTTTGCTCTTTCTGCCGTTTCCCCTGCTGCGCTGGCAGCCAAAGGGGACCCTCACGTTCTGCTGACCACCTCCGCCGGGAACATTGAGCTGGAACTGAATAGCCAGAAAGCTCCGGTTTCTGTGAAAAACTTCCTCGACTACGTGAACAGTGGTTTCTATAACAACACCACCTTCCACCGCGTGATCCCAGGCTTTATGGTGCAGGGCGGCGGCTTCAACGAGCAGATGCAGCAGAAACAGCCTAATCCGCCAATCAAAAACGAAGCGGACAACGGCCTGCTGAACAAACGCGGCACCATCTCCATGGCGCGTACCGCAGACAAAGACAGCGCGACCAGCCAGTTCTTCCTGAACGTGGCGGATAACGCCTTCCTCGACCACGGTCAGCGCGACTTTGGCTATGCCGTTTTCGGTAAAATCGTGAAAGGGATGGACGTGGCCGACAAGATTTCTCAGGTGCCTACTCACGACGTCGGTCCCTATCAGAATGTGCCGTCAAAACCGGTGGTTATCCTCTCCGCAAAAGTTCTGCCGTAATTCTTCTGAACGCGGGCTTCTCCTGCCCGCATTCTGTAACCCTCCCTGCGAAAGCGCGTTTTGCTGCTTATACTTGTGGCAAACGGACTATTCAGGGAGGCGTTAAGTGAAAAAGCTCACCGACAAGCAAAAATCCCGTCTCTGGGAACAGCAGCGTAACGTCAATTTACAGGCCAGTTGTCTCCTTGAAAAAGGTAATGGTCCCTCAGAGCCCCATATTGAGACGCTGGAGCTTGGGCCTTCCGCGCCCGGGTTGCCCCATCTGTGCCTTATTCATCGTCATTTGTACCGCAGCGAGATGAAGCGGGCAGGTGAGTTCCGCACTGACGATATTTTTAAGGGTGACATTCCTTTCTGCCATTTCGAATACATCGAGAAGATGGGTAACGAGCTGATGGCGGCGCTGGAAAGCGAAAAGTATCTCGTGGGTCTTGAGAAAGCGGCGTTTGTTGACCGGGTTAGCCACTATTACTGCGAAATCAACATGCTACATCCGTTTATGCGCGGCAACGGTATTGCCCAACGCGTTTTCTTTGAGCAGCTGGCGCTCCACGCGGGCTACTCGCTGGACTGGCGCGATATCGATCCCGACCAGTGGGTGGCGGCTAACCGAAGCGGCGCAACGGGAGATTTAACCGCGCTAAACGCTATCTTTGCCAAAGTAGTGAGCGAAGCGCGGGAATCTGAGTAGAATAGGGCGGCATTTTTTTCGGGAGCCGCCATGATTCTGCTGATTGATAACTACGATTCCTTCACCTGGAACCTTTACCAGTATTTTTGTGAACTGGGTGCAGAGGTGGTTGTCCGCCGTAACGACGAGATCGGACTGGCCGATATCGGGACGCTGGCTCCGCAGAAACTCGTGATTTCTCCTGGGCCGTGTACGCCGTCGGAATCGGGTATTTCTCTGGATGCTATCCAGTACTATGCCGGCAAGCTGCCGATCCTGGGCGTCTGTCTGGGCCATCAGGCGATTGCCCAGGCGTTTGGTGCCACCATCGTGCGCGCCGAGAAAGTGATGCACGGTAAAACCTCGCCGGTCACCCACGCCGGCACCGGGGTATTCACGGGGCTCAATAATCCGCTAACCGTGACGCGCTACCATTCCCTGGTGATTGACCCGTCGACCCTGCCCGACTGCTTTGAGGTGACCGCCTGGAGCGATACGCAGGAGATCATGGGGATTCGCCACCGCGAATGGGACCTCGAAGGCGTGCAGTTCCACCCGGAAAGCATCCTCAGCGAGCAGGGGCACGCGCTGCTGGCAAATTTCCTCAATCGCTGAATATCTGTTGCCTTGCTGTGATTTTTTATGCATATTTTGTGATTATATTTTCACAATAACTGTGACATAAAAATGGATGGTCATGACATGGCAACTGAACAACCAGCAATAACCCGCGCGACATTCGATGAAGTGATCCTGCCGATTTATGCACCGGCTGAGTTTATCCCGGTGAAGGGAAAGGGCAGCCGCGTCTGGGATCAGCAGGGGAAAGAGTATGTGGATTTCGCGGGCGGTATTGCGGTCACGGCGCTGGGTCATTGCCATCCCGCGCTGGTTGAGGCGCTGAAAACCCAGGGAGAAACCCTGTGGCACACCAGCAACGTGTTCACCAACGAACCGGCGCTGCGCCTGGGCCGCAAGATCATTGATGCGACCTTTGCCGAGCGCGTGCTGTTTATGAACTCCGGCACCGAAGCCAACGAAACCGCCTTTAAGCTGGCGCGCTACTACGCAACAACGCGCCACAGCCCGTACAAAACCAAAATCATCGCCTTCCACAATGCCTTCCACGGACGCTCCTTCTTTACCGTCTCCGTTGGCGGCCAGCCAAAGTATTCTGACGGGTTTGGCCCGAAGCCGGCCGATATCGTCCACGTGCCGTTTAACGATCTGCACGCGGTGAAAGCGGTCATGGACGATCACACCTGCGCGGTAGTCGTTGAGCCGATCCAGGGTGAAGGCGGCGTGACGGCGGCAACTCCGGAATTCCTGAAAGGGCTGCGCGAGCTGTGCGACGAACATAAGGCGCTGCTGGTCTTTGATGAAGTGCAGTGCGGGATGGGGCGTACCGGCGATCTGTTCGCGTATATGCACTACGGCGTTACGCCGGACATCCTGACCAGCGCCAAAGCGCTCGGCGGTGGTTTCCCTGTGAGTGCGGTACTGACGACGCAGGAGATCGCCTCCGCGTTCCACGTCGGCTCTCACGGCTCTACCTACGGCGGTAACCCGCTGGCGACCGCCGTGGCGGGCGCTGCATTCGACATTATCAACACGCCGGAGGTGTTGAACGCCGTGAGCGCGAAGCGCGAGCTGTTCGTAAAACACCTGCAAAAGATTGATGAGCAGTACGATGTGTTCAGCGAAATCCGCGGGATGGGGCTGTTGATTGGCGCCGAGCTGAAGCCGCAGTACAAAGGTCGCGCGCGCGACTTCCTGCACGCCGCCGCGCACGAAGGAGTGATGGTGCTCAATGCCGGGCCGGACGTGATGCGCTTTGCGCCGTCGCTGGTGGTAGAAGACAAAGACATCGAAGAGGGGTTAACCCGCTTTGCCTCGGCGGTCGCGAAGATCGTTAAAGGCTAATACTCGGTTCGCTTTAACCGGCGCGTTAACCAAATGCCGTGATGCGGACGCTGACGCCATGCCACCGACGAAATGGTGTGCATGGTGTTCAGATGCCCCAGAACGCGCTGCAAATGCTGCTCCAGCGTGCTCATTGGCCCGTGGGTTAACGTCTCCGGCGCTTCCAGAATGTTTGAGTCGCCCGACTCGCCCGGCGCGTCATACTCCAGACGCTGCTGACACCTCTGCAACGCAATTTCACACGACTGCAAATAGCGCTGCGCCAGATCCGGCGTCAGCATCGTGTGCTCACGCGCCAGCGTGGTCATGGCGTTAATGTGCTCGACGATAAACTGGCTGTGCGTCACCCAGAGCTTCATGTCTGCCAGATAGTGCGAGTTAAAGCCCGGCTCCTGCATCGCCTGGTTGAGCGAGTTAAACAGGGCGTTGTGCGCCTGGTTGACCTTCATCCGCTGATAGGCCAGCGGGGAGGGCTGCGGGTCGTCGCTCAGGATCAGGCGAATAGCCTGCTGGTCGGCTTCCAGCGCGTCGTGGGCGTTCTGCCTTAGCAGCCCGCTCTGCCACTGCGGCCACAGCCAGACCATTCCGCCAAAGGCAATCAGGCAGCCGATCAGGGTATCAATCAGCCTGGCGATAATAAACTGTTCGCCATTGAGCGTGAGCAGCTGCAGGGTATATACCGCCGTCACCGTAAAGCCCACCATCGCCCAGCCGTAATTTTTGCGGATAATCAGGTAGCTCACCAGCGTGATCGCCAGCATGCCTGCCAGGGTATAGCCTTCCGGCACGTGGAAGTGCAGCGTTACGCCCGCAATGATCAGCCCGGCCATCGTTCCGCCAGCCCGGTGCAGAATACGCACCCGCGTGGCGCCGTAGCCGTTCTGAGTGACAAACAGCACGGTCATTAAGATCCAGTACGGTTTCGGCAGGTGCAGCGCCATGCCCATCAGGCTGGCGGTACTGAGCATAACGCTAATCCTGGCGGCGTTGCGCAGGGCGGACGATTTAAGGGAAAGATAGCTTTTGAGCGCGGGCAATAACGGAAGCCGTTTTTGCTTATCCGCCATCAGGTCGCGGGGATAAAGCGGGCGCTGCGTGCGCAACACGCGGGCGATGCGGCTGAAGTGCCAGGCGGCAAACTGGCCGACCGGGTTATCGGGATGCTGGCGGGCGATTTTCTCCAGCGCGCCCAGCTGTTTTTCCATGTTAAAGCGCGTCGGGTAGCGGTGGTAGAGAATATCATCGGCCAGCACGCGCAGACGTGCGGACACGGTTTGTGCGTTCCAGCGGATCACCGCTTCGGCGTGGCTGCGCTCGACCAGCTTTTGCACCTCCTGCGGGTGATGAAGGCTTACGGAGATGTGCTCCTGCAGATCCAGCCCGACCTGGAAGGTGCGCAGCAGCCGTTTGTATTCGTGGTTCTTGTTGGCGGCGAGCATATGCAGCTGCTGATAGCACTGGCTTATGAGATCCACCACCTTCTGCTGGCGCGTCAGCAGCGGCGGTAAGGATTTTTCCGGGTCGGTATGCTGGGTGAGCAAGGTATATTTGGCCTCGCAGTAATCCGCAAGCTGCACATAGAGCAGGCTCAGGGATTCACGCAGCGGCTGTTCGCGCCATAGCCAGAACCAAAACCAGTTAAACAGCCCGTACCATAATGTCCCCAGGGCGTAGATCAGCAGCGGCTCCCACACCGGCATGTTCCCGGCGAGGCTCAGCGTGAAAATGGCCGCAATCAGCGAGGCGGGAAGCAGGCGGGCGTGCAGCGAACTGATTTCCGCCGTGACGCCGAGCGTCATCGCCAGCACGGTCAGGATCAGCGGCAGCGGGATATCCCGGGCAAGCAGAAGCTGCACGGCGAGGCTACAGCCGGCAAACAGGCAGCCACCGATAATCAGGCGTTTGAAAAAGCGCTTATGCGGCGTGTCCAGACCGGCGATGTTGCAGCAGGCGGGCACGAGGGAAAACAGCAGGCCTTGCTGAAGATGTCCGAGGATCAGGCCTATGGCCACAGGAAGACACAACACCAGCGTTTGCCGCAGTGCGTAGTTAACTTCCGGGTGATAGATCAGCCTGCGCCACATGGGGAGTAGAGACAAAAACGGCGTGACACCTTGCGATGGCACGCCGTTTAAGCGGAATTAACGCGTTCCGTAGACCACGATGGTTTTACCGTGGGCGGAGATCAGGTTTTGATCTTCCAGCATTTTCAGGATACGGCCCACTGTTTCACGGGAGCAACCGACGATCTGACCAATTTCCTGACGGGTAATTTTAATTTGCATGCCGTCCGGGTGGGTCATAGCGTCTGGCTGTTTCGCCAGGTTCAACAGGGTTTGTGCGATACGTCCGGTAACGTCCAGGAAGGCGAGGTTACCCACTTTCTCTGACGTGACCTGCAGACGGCGCGCCATCTGGGAAGAAAGACGCATCAGGATGTCAGGGTTAACCTGAATCAGCTGACGGAACTTCTTGTAAGAAATTTCAGCCACTTCACATGCTGTCTTTGCACGAACCCAGGCGCTACGTTCCTGGCCCTCTTCAAACAGGCCCAGTTCACCGATGAAATCGCCCTGGTTCAGATAAGAAAGGATCATCTCTTTCCCTTCTTCATCTTTGATCAGCACTGCCACCGAGCCTTTAACGATGTAATACAACGTTTCCGCTTTTTCACCCTGGTGAATCAGCGTGCTCTTCGATGGGTACTTATGAATGTGGCAATGAGACAAGAACCATTCGAGAGTCGGGTCTGTTTGCGGTTTGCCAAGCACCATGCGCTGTTATCCTCTGTTATAAACTGTCACCAGAGTCATCAGATGCATCCGGACTCTGGGGTTGCAATCGAATTCTTACCCATACCCTGGGAAGTCGGCTACCGTAACGTTTCGCAGCCAGTAAAGTTTGATGTCCTCTGCATACACGTGTAACGTCAATGTATTACTGTAGCATCCTGAGTGTTTTAGCATAGCTTTCGCCGCGTGTCTCCTGGTGTCTCGCTTCAGCATGATGCAGGTCGCCTTCCATTGCGAGAAATGTAACGCACGCGTAATCTGTCACCAAAAATGCAACGTTGGAGTTAATAATATGCAAGCGCGCGTGAAGTGGGTTGAAGGTTTAACGTTCCTGGGCGAGTCCGCGTCAGGACACCAGATTTTGATGGACGGTAACTCCGGCGATAAAGCACCCAGCCCAATGGAAATGGTGCTGATGGCGGCGGGCGGATGCAGCGCAATTGACGTGGTGTCGATTCTGCAAAAAGGTCGTCATGACGTGACGGATTGTGAGGTTAAACTCACATCAGAGCGTCGCGATGAGGCGCCACGCCTGTTCACCCATATTAACCTGCACTTTGTGGTCACCGGTAAAGAACTGAAAGACGCGGCGGTCTCACGTGCGGTGGACCTGTCTGCGGAGAAGTACTGCTCTGTGGCGTTAATGCTGGAGAAAGCGGTAAAAATCACGCATTCGTATGAAGTGATCGAGGCGTGATTGATGGGGCATCGTGCGTGTTGATGCCCTCACCTTAACCCTCTCCCACTGGGAGAGGGAACATGCTCACGCGATCTGCTTCCCTTCCATCAGTCGCTCCACCAGCGGCGTCATGATGAGCTCCATCGCCAGCCCCATTTTCCCGCCCGGCACCACTAACGTATTCATGTGCGAAATAAACGAGCCCTGCAGCATCGCCAGCAGCCAGGGATAGTCAATGCCTTCGAGATTGCGGAAATGGATCACCACAAAGCTCTCATCCAACGACGGGATGCTTTTAGCGGCAAACGGGTTGGAGGTGTCCACCGTCGGCACGCGCTGGAAGTTGATATGGGTGCGGGAGAACTGCGGCGTCAGGAAGTTGATGTAATCCTCCATGGAGCGCACCACCGAGTCCATCACAGCCTCTCGCGAATGGCCGCGCTCGCTCATGTCACGCGTCAGCTTCTGGATCCACTCCAGGTTTACGATAGGAACCACGCCGACCAGCAGATCCACGTGGCGCGCCACGTCGTGTTGAGGCGTGACCACACCGCCGTGCAAACCTTCGTAAAACAGGACGTCGGTGGGTTCCGGCAGCGGCTGCCACGGGGTAAAGGTTCCCGGCACCTGATTCCAGGGTACGGCTTCATCATAGGTGTGCAGATACTTGCGGGACTGCCCTTTGCCGCTCTTGCCGTACTCTATAAAGGTTTGTTCCAGCAGGCCGAAGTCATTGGCTTCCGGGCCGAAGTAGCTGATGTGTTTACCCGAATCGCGCGCCTTACGAATGGCCATGTCCATCTCCGGACGCGTGTAGCGGTGAAAGCTGTCGCCTTCGACCTCCGCCGCACGGAGATTCAGCTGGGCGAAAATCTTGCGAAATGCGAGGCTGGTGGTGGTGGTTCCTGCACCACTCGACCCCGTAACGGCAATAACCGGATGTCTGGCAGACATAGCAACTCCCTGACTGAAAAGGGTGGAAGATCAGCCGTGAAACGCGTTGCGGGGCATGATATTGACCGTCTCATGCAGTTCTGACCACACCAGCACCACGTCGCCGCTTTTCAGCTGGCGCTTAACATCGTTGACCTTTTGCTCAAGCGAGCGTTCCTGTTCACCATAATCGGTGCCTTCGCGTAATACAAAGCTTTCAATCAGATTATCGAGCGTTTCGGGAGCCAGATCCTGCCAGGGAATAATCATTTTGCACCGTCCAGATAAGGGGTCAGCCAGTCAGGAATACGCGCCTCAAGCCACATTTTCGGGCGGCGCAGCGTGCCGCCGATAAACCCGACGTGGCCGCCATGCTCGGTCAACTGATAGTGAACGTTGTCGGGCAGGAATTCCTGAGCGGGGATCGAGTGATGATCCATAAACGGGTCATCTTTGGCATGAATAATCAGCGTCGGCTGCGTGATCTTGCTGAGCAGCGGCATGGCGCTGCACTGACGATAATAGTCAATCGCATCGGCGAAGCCGTGGATTTTCGCGGTGATCAGGTCGTCGAACTCACGGATACGACGCACCTTTTTCAGCTGGCGCAGGCTGACCGGCAGGGTATCCGGGTAGGCCTTCAGCTTACGCGCCGCGTTGGCCTTCAAAAGGTTGAGCAGGTAGCGCTGATAGACGCGGGAAAAGCCCTTATCCATGTGGTAGCTGCACTGCTCGAGCATAAACGGCGCGGAGACAATGACGGCGGCATCCAGCGGGACGCTTTCACCCTCTTTGGCCAGCAGACAGGCCAGCATGTTGCCGCCCAGCGAGTAGCCCACGGCGGCCGTTGGCACGGTGCCATAATTTTCCCGCAGCCAGTGTAAAAACCACGTCCCGTCTTCGGTTTCACCCGAGTGATAAATGCGTTTCTGACGATTCGGTTCGCCGCTGCAGCCGCGAAAATGCATCACCACGCCGAGCCAGCCGCGCGCTTTTGCCGCCTCAATTAGCCCATGCGCATACGGGCTGTGCAGGCTGCCTTCCAGACCGTGAAAGACCACCAGACGCGGCTTATGGCGAGCCTGTTCAGGCGCTTCGCTCCAGGCGAGATCCAGAAAATCACCGTCTGGCAGGTCAAGCCGTTGCCAGTGCGGGGTGAACTGAACCTTGCGGCGGATCAGTCGCGGCAGCATGGTCTGCAAATGGGGATTGGCCACGCCGCGCATAGGCACGAACTCAGTGCTGTCTTCGGCCGCAATGTCGAAGTCTGATGGAATGATTTGGGTCATAAGCGCGATGCTGATTCTTGTCGGAAATTTACGAGACTTTCCGAATTGTACCCCGTTTAAGCTGGATTTCCGAACCCGGTACGGATTCTGTTCTTCAAACGGGGTAAACAGGTCAGTCAGCCTGCAGCATCGCTTCCAGCTGTTCCTGCGCGTCGAGCCACGCCATCTCGCACTCTTCGAGACTGGATTTGGTCTTCGCCTGGGTTTGCAGGCAGTCGGTCAGCTCAGCCTTGCGGCTCTGGTCATACAGGCCGCTATCGCCGAGCTTCTCTTCAACGATAGCCAGCGTGGCGTTGAGTTTTTCCATCTCTTTTTCGAGACGGGTAATCTCTTTACGCAGCGGCTGCGTCTGGGTGCGAAGCTCCGCTTCACGACGCTTCTGGTCTTTACGCGCCTGCGCGCTGTTGGCGTTGTCTTTCGCTGACTCTTCCGGCTGGTTTTCCTGCTTCTGCACGTCCGTCAGCCACTGCTGGTAGTCTTCCAGATCGCCGTCGAACGGTTCAACTTTGCCGCCGTGCACTAAATAGAGATCGTCCGTGGTGGAGCGGATCAGGTGACGATCGTGCGAAACCACCACCAGCGCGCCTTCGAACTCAATCAGCGCTTCGGTCAGCGCCTGGCGCATGTCGAGATCCAGGTGGTTGGTCGGTTCATCGAGCAGCAGCAGGTTCGGGCGCTGCCAGACGATCAGCGCCAGCACCAGGCGGGCCTTTTCGCCGCCGGAGAAGCGCTCGGTGTTTTCAGTCACCTTATCGCCCTGGAAGCCAAAGCCGCCGAGATAGTCGCGCAGCTTCTGCTCCATCTCCTGCGGCGCCAGACGCGCGAGGTGCTGAATCGGCGATTCATCCGCGCGTAAAAATTCCAGCTGATGCTGGGCGAAGTAACCCAGCTTGATGCCCTTCGCGAGGCCGATTTCGCCGCTGACCGGGTTAAGCTCGCCCGCCAGCAGTTTGATCAGCGTCGATTTACCGGCGCCGTTACGCCCCAGCAGGCCAATGCGTGAACCCGGCACCAGGTTGAGCTTGATGGAATCGAGAATAATGCGGTCGGCATAGCCCGCGCTGACTTTCTCCATCTTCAGCAGTGGGTTAGGCAGGCTTTCCGGCTCGCGGAAGCTGAAGTGGAACGGGTTATCCACGTGCGCCGGGGCGATCATCTCCATACGTTCCAGCATCTTGATGCGGCTCTGGGCCTGCTTGGCTTTTGAGGCTTTGGCCTTAAAGCGATCCACAAAGCTCTGCAGGTGCGCCACGCGCTGCTGCTGGCTTTCGTACATGGACTGCTGCTGGGCGAGACGCGTCGCGCGCTGGCGCTCGAAGGAGCTGTAGTTGCCGGTGTACTCGAACATCGTTTGCTGTTCGATATGAATGATTTTATCCACTACCGGGTCAAGGAAGTCGCGGTCGTGGGAGATCAGAATCAGAGTGCCCTGATAGCTCTTGAGCCACTTCTCCAGCCAAATAACCGCATCGAGATCGAGGTGGTTGGTCGGTTCGTCAAGCAACAGCAGGTCAGAGCGGCAGATCAGCGCCTGCGCCAGGTTGAGGCGCATACGCCAGCCGCCGGAGAAGTCGCTGACCGGGCGTTCCAGCTGTTCGTTGCTGAAGCCCAGGCCGTGCAGCAGGCTGGAGGCGCGGGAGCGAATGGTCCACGCGTCGATGGCGTCCAGCTTGCCGTGAACGGTGGCGATGGCGTGACCGTCGTTGCGCTCGTTAGCAGAATGAAGTTCCGCTTCGAGCTTGCGGTATTCACGGTCGCCGTCGATAACATAGTCGAGTGCCGGTTCGCTCAGCGCCGGCGTCTCCTGGTTTACCCAGGCGAGCTGCCAGTTTCCCGGGAAGGTGAAGTTACCGCCATCCGCGCTAATCTCGTTTTTCAGCAGCGCCAGCAGGGTGGATTTACCGCAGCCGTTTTTGCCGACCAGACCCACTTTTTGGCCCGGGTTGATGGTAGCAGTGGCGTTATCCAGCAGGACGCGCACGCCGCGACGAATTTGTAACGAGGAGAAAACAATCATAGAAGCGCCGTATGTTCCGACTATGTTAATTTGTCATTATGATAATGTAAGGTGTGGGCCATTTTCCGCACCGGGCCGCCATGGTAGCCCAAAACAGCGACGATACACAAAAACAGAAACAAGACCGGGAGGGGAATGATGTCTCAGACAGCAAAAGTGCTGCTGCTGTATGCCCATCCGGAATCTCAGGACTCGGTGGCAAACCGGGTGCTGCTTAAGCCGGCCACACAGCTTAGTAACGTAACGGTGCACGATCTCTACGCGCACTATCCTGATTTCTTTATTGATATCCCTTACGAGCAGGAACTGCTGCGTCAGCATGACGTGATTGTGTTCCAGCATCCGCTTTATACCTATAGCTGTCCGGCGCTGCTGAAAGAGTGGCTGGACCGCGTGCTGAGCCGGGGCTTCTCCAGCGGGGTGGGGGGCAACCAGCTGGCGGGAAAGTACTGGCGTAGTGTGATTACGACCGGTGAACCTGAAAGCGCTTACCGTCACGACGGGCTGAACCGCTATCCGATGAGCGACATCCTGCGGCCTTTCGAGCTGACGGCGGCCATGTGCCGTATGCACTGGATGAGCCCGATTATTGTCTACTGGGCGCGGCGACAGGATCCGAAAGAGCTGGCAAGCCACGCCAGAGCCTACGGTGAATGGCTGGCGTCACCCATTCCGGCAGGAGGTCGTTAATGGAAGGATCGAATTTGCTCCTCGCCGGGGTGCTGTTTTTATTTGCGGCCGTCGTCGCGGTACCGCTTGCTGCACGCATTGGTATCGGTGCGGTATTGGGTTATCTGCTGGCGGGGATCGCGATCGGCCCCTGGGGGCTGGGATTCATCAGCGATGTGGATGAGATTCTCCATTTCTCCGAGCTGGGCGTGGTGTTCCTGATGTTCATCATCGGCCTTGAGCTGAATCCTTCGAAATTGTGGCAGCTTAGACGCTCTATCTTTGGCGTGGGCGCCGCGCAGGTGTTGTTCAGCGCCGCGATTCTGGGTGGCCTGTTAATGCTGACGAATTTCTCCTGGCAAGCGGCGGTGATAGGCGGAATCGGCCTTGCGATGTCGTCGACGGCAATGGCGCTGCAGCTGATGCGCGACAAAGGGATGAATCGCAACGAAGCCGGTCAGTTGGGCTTTTCGGTGCTGCTGTTCCAGGATTTGGCGGTGATCCCGGCGCTGGCGCTGGTGCCGCTGCTGGCGGGGTCCGGAGACGATCACTTCGACTGGGCTAAAATCGCCATGAAGGTGTTGGCCTTCGCGGGCATGCTGATTGGCGGTCGTTTCCTGCTGCGTCCCGTGTTCCGCTTTATTGCCGCGTCTGGCGTTCGCGAGGTGTTTACCGCCGCGACGCTGCTGCTGGTGCTGGGATCGGCGTTGTTTATGGACGCGCTGGGGCTGTCGATGGCGCTCGGGACCTTTATCGCCGGGGTGCTGCTGGCGGAGAGCGAGTATCGTCACGAGCTGGAAATTGCCATCGATCCCTTCAAAGGGCTGCTATTAGGCCTGTTCTTTATTTCGGTGGGGATGGCGCTTAACCTCGGTGTGCTCTATACCCATCTGCTGTGGGTGGTCGTGAGCGTCGCCATCCTGGTGGCGGTGAAGATGCTGGTGCTGTACGTGATGTCACGTATCTACGGGCTGCGCAGTTCGGAACGCATGCAGTTTGCCAGCGTGTTGAGCCAGGGAGGCGAGTTCGCGTTTGTGCTGTTCTCCACCGCATCTTCCCAGAAGCTGTTTAAAGACGATCAGATGGCGCTTTTGCTGGTGACGGTCACGCTGTCTATGATGACCACGCCGCTGCTGATGAAGCTGGTGGATAAACTGCTGTCGCGTCGCCTGAATCCAACTGACGATGAAGACGAAGCGCCGTGGGTGGAAGACGACAAGCCGCAGGTGATTGTGGTGGGCTTTGGCCGTTTCGGACAGGTTATCGGGCGTTTGCTGATGGCGAACAAAATGCGCATTACGGTACTGGAGCGGGATATCAGCGCGGTCAACCTGATGCGTAAATATGGCTACAAGGTTTACTACGGCGACGCGACCCAGCTCGAGCTGCTGCGCTCGGCGGGGGCCGAAGCGGCAGAGTCCATCGTAATTACCTGTAACGATCCGGAAGACACGATGAAGCTGGTGGAGCTGTGCCAGCAGCATTTCCCGCATCTGCATATTCTGGCGCGTGCGCGGGGACGTGTTGAAGCTCACGAATTGTTGCAGGCGGGTGTGAAACACTTCTCCCGTGAGACGTTCTCCAGTGCGCTGGAGCTGGGCCGTAAGGCGCTGATCTCGCTCGGCATGCATCCGCATCAGGCGCAGCGCGCCCAGATGCACTTCCGCCGGCTGGATATGCGGATGTTGCGCGAGCTGATGCCGGTACATACCGATACGGCGCAGATCTCCCGCGTGCGGGAAGCACGTCGCGAGCTGGAGGAGATCTTCCAGCGAGAGATGCAACAGGAACGACGCCAGCTTGATGGCTGGGATGAATTTGAATAAAGGGTAACGAAAGATGGCTGTACGTAAACGCTTTATCGCGGGTGCAAAATGCCCGACCTGCCAGGCGCAAGATACCCTGGCGATGTGGCGGGAAAATAATATTGATGTTGTTGAGTGTGTTAAGTGCGGTCACCAGATGCGTGAGGCCGATAAAGAGGCCCGCGATCACGTTCGCAAAGAAGAGCAAGTTATCGGGATTTTTCATCCGGACTAGCGATATGCCCTGAGTTTTTTTAAGCTAAAGGGTACACGGGTGCAGATTTCCGCTACAATCTGCGCCAGCAATTTTCCCACGCTCAGGAGATATCATGAAAGTAGCAAAAGACCTGGTGGTCAGCCTGGCCTATCAGGTACGTACAGAAGACGGTGTGTTGGTTGATGAGTCTCCGGTGAGTGCGCCGCTTGACTACCTGCATGGTCACGGTTCCCTGATTTCTGGCCTGGAAAACGCGCTGGAAGGTCATGAAGTTGGCGACAAATTTGACGTTGCTGTAGGCGCGAACGACGCTTACGGTCAGTATGACGACAATCTGGTTCAGCGCGTTCCTAAAGACGTGTTCATGGGCGTTGACGAACTGCAGGTTGGCATGCGCTTCCTGGCTGAAACTGACCAGGGTCCGGTTCCTGTTGAAATCACCGAAGTGGAAGATGACCACGTCGTGGTTGACGGTAACCACATGCTGGCTGGCCAGAACCTGAAGTTCAACGTAGAAGTTGTTGCGATCCGTGAAGCGACCGAAGAAGAGCTGGCTCATGGCCACGTTCACGGTGCGCACGGTCACGACCATGACCACGATCACGGCCACGACGGCTGCTGCGGTGGTCATGGCCACGATCACGACCATGGTCACGACCACGGTAAAGGTGGTTGCGGTAACGGCGGCTGCGGTTGCCACTAATTCCGTCATACGGAAAATAAAAATGCGGGATAATAATCCCGCTTTTTTTTACGCCTCAATAATGAGGAGGTGGCGTCTCTTCTGACTGAGAGGCAATGTTTGACGGCTGTGTAGCCTTCAGCTTTTCCGTCAGCAGGCGCATATGATCCCGCAGTTTTGCCATTTCGAGCTCATGTGCGGTCACGGTCTGGTTTAGCTCTTCGATGGTGATGTCCTGAAAAGCCAGGCGGCTTTCCAGCTCAGCCATTCTCGCTTCTATTGCTGTATCCTTCATCATTCACCTCGTTTGTTTCAGATTCGCCATAATGGCCCTGCGGCGGCGCAGTTTAACTGAGTTTATCCTTAAGTACAGTCTGCATCCCTTTGGCAGGAAACTTATTTAAACAAAAATAGTCTGAAAAGTGGCGAGAATTGGAAGTGTCTGTCTGTAGATTTCTTCCGCAACGTTTTATAGTACGTAACTCATTTACGTTTAACGCTGGGGTGAGAGTCCCCAGGCCCTGGAGATATGGATGAAATCACTGTTTAAAGTAACGCTGCTGGCGACGACGATGGCTGTTGCGCTGAACGCGCCGCTGTCATTCGCTGCTGATACTGCTGCGAAGCCTGCTGCCACTGCAGACAGCAAAGCGGCGTTCAAAAATGACGACCAGAAATCCGCCTATGCACTGGGCGCATCTCTGGGTCGCTACATGGAAAACTCTCTGAAAGAACAAGAGAAACTGGGCATCAAACTGGATAAAGCTCAGCTGATCGCGGGCGTTCAGGACGCATTTGCAGATAAGAGCAAGCTGTCTGACCAGGAAATTGAACAGACTCTGCAGGCGTTCGAAGCGCGCGTGAAGGGTGCCGCGCAGACCAAGATGGACGCGGACGCTAAAGACAACGAAGCGAAAGGCAAAGCCTACCGCGATACTTTTGCCAAAGAGAAGGGTGTGAAAACCTCTTCTACCGGCCTGGTGTACAAAGTTGAGAAAGAAGGCACCGGCGATGCGCCTAAAGACAGCGATACCGTTGTTGTGAACTACAAAGGTACGCTGATCGACGGTAAAGAGTTCGATAACTCTTACACCCGCGGTGAGCCGCTCTCCTTCCGTCTGGATGGTGTGATCCCAGGCTGGACTGAAGGCCTGAAAAACATCAAGAAAGGCGGCAAGATCAAGATGGTTATCCCACCGGATCTGGCCTATGGCAAAACCGGCGTTCCGGGTATCCCTGCCAACTCTACGCTGGTCTTTGACGTAGAGCTGCTGGATATCAAACCGGCACCGAAAGCGGATGCGAAAGCAGACGCACCGGCTGACGATAAAGCCGCTGCTGCTAAGAAGTAATGTTGAAAAAAACCGCCGCCTTTCAGGCGGCGGTTTTTTTATTGTGGGGCAGATATAATTAACACTGGAAAGCGCTACGCACGCTGTATTAATTTAGTTGTCCGTGTAGATAATGAGCCTGCCCTGAAAACCTAACGACAGGCTCCTGAAAAGGAGTGTTTTTTTCATGTCCAGGTCGCTTTTAACCAACGAAACCAGTGAACTTGATTTGCTGGATCAACGTCCTTTCGATCAGACCGACTTCGATATTCTGAAATCCTACGAAGCGGTAGTGGACGGGTTAGCGATGCTCATTGGCTCCCACTGCGAAATCGTATTGCACTCCCTGCAAGATCTGAAGTGTTCCGCCATCCGCATTGCGAATGGTGAGCATACTGGCCGTAAAATTGGTTCGCCAATTACCGACCTTGCATTGCGTATGCTGCATGACATGACCGGCGCGGACAGCAGCGTCTCCAAATGCTATTTCACCCGCGCCAAAAGCGGCGTGCTGATGAAATCAGAAACCATCGCGATTCGAAACCGCGAGCATCGTGTTATTGGGCTGCTGTGCATCAACATGAACCTTGATGTGCCATTCTCGCAAATCATGAGCACCTTTATTCCACCAGAAACGCCGGATGTTGGCTCTTCTGTTAACTTTGCCTCCTCTGTTGAAGATCTGGTGACGCAGACGCTTGAGTTTACGATTGAAGAGGTGAATGCCGATCGCAACGTCTCGAACAACGCCAAGAATCGTCAGATCGTGCTCAATCTTTATGAAAAAGGGATTTTTGATATTAAAGACGCCATCAACCAGGTGGCCGATCGTCTGAACATCTCCAAGCACACGGTCTACCTCTACATTCGCCAGTTCAAAAGCGGCGATTTCCTGGGACAAGACAAGTAATGCGTTTTGCGTTAATGGTGACAGGCCCGGCGTACGGCACTCAGCAGGCCAGCAGCGCGCTGCAGTTTGCGCATGCGCTACTGGCGGCCGGACACGAGCTGGCGAGCGTCTTCTTCTATCGGGAAGGGGTGTATAACGCGAATCAGTTTACGTCACCGGCGAGCGACGAGTTCGATCTGGTGCGTTCCTGGCAGGCATTAAACGAAAAGCAGGGCGTAGAACTGCACATCTGCGTGGCGGCGGCACTGCGCCGCGGCGTGACCGATGCAACCGAAGCCGCGCGTCTTGGTTTATCGGGTTCTAACCTGCAGCCCGGCTTTTCGTTGAGTGGCCTGGGTGCACTGGCACAGGCGGCATTGACCTGCGACAGAGTGGTGCAATTCTGATGAAGCGTGTCGCGTTTGTTTTTTCCTCCGCACCGCACGGCAATGCGTCAGGCAGAGAAGGGCTGGATGCGCTGCTCGCGACCTCAGCATTGAACGAAGATATCGGTGTCTTCTTTTTGGGCGACGGCGTATTTCAGCTTCTGGCGGGGCAACAGCCTCAGGCCATTCTGGCGCGTGATTACATCGCAACGTTCAAAGTGTTACCGCTTTACGATATCGAAACCTTCTATGTCTGTGCCGACTCCCTGGCCGCGCGCGGTTTAAACGAGGCAACGCCTTTCGTGCTGGATGTGACAGTCATGTCTTCTGCTGCATTGCGCGAACACCTTTCCCACTACGACACCGTTCTGACTTTCTGAGGCTGACATGCTCCATGCTCTGAGCCATTCACCGTGGCAATGTGATATCGACGCGTTACTGAGTATGCTGCGCGAAGGTGATGATCTGCTGCTGATTCAGGATGGCGTGCTTGCCGCACTGGAAGGCAGTCGTTTCGTTGAAATTCTCACGAATGCCCCCATAACAGTCTCTGCGCTGAAGGACGATCTGGATGCGCGGGGTCTTTCTGGTCAAATTTCAACCAAAATTGACGTGGTTGGCTATACTGATTTCGTCAATCTTACTGTGACGCACGCCAGTCAAATGAACTGGTGATTTGAGATCGCTGTATATTTCTTGACACCTTTTCGACGTAGCCCTAAAATTTCGCGTCCTCATATTGTATGAGGTCGTTTTATTACGTGTTTACGAAGCAAAAGCTAAAACCAGGAGCTATTTAATGGCAACAGTTAACCAGCTGGTACGCAAACCACGCGCACGCAAAGTTGCAAAGAGCAACGTGCCTGCGCTGGAAGCCTGCCCGCAGAAACGTGGTGTATGTACTCGTGTATATACCACCACTCCTAAAAAACCAAACTCCGCACTGCGTAAAGTATGCCGTGTGCGTTTGACTAACGGTTTCGAAGTGACTTCCTACATCGGTGGTGAAGGTCACAACCTGCAGGAACACTCCGTGATCCTGATCCGTGGCGGTCGTGTTAAAGACCTTCCGGGTGTTCGTTACCACACCGTTCGTGGTGCGCTCGACTGCTCAGGTGTTAAAGACCGTAAGCAGGCTCGCTCCAAGTACGGCGTGAAGCGTCCTAAGGCTTAATGGTTCTCCGTTAAGTAAGGCCAAACTGATTTATCTTAATGTCAAACTAAACTCTTTGAGTTTTGGACAATCCTGAATTAACAACGGAGTATTCCCATGCCACGTCGTCGCGTCATTGGTCAGCGTAAAATTCTTCCAGATCCGAAATTCGGATCAGAACTGCTGGCAAAATTTGTAAATATCCTGATGGTAGATGGTAAAAAATCTACTGCAGAAGCAATCGTATACAGCGCGCTTGAGACCCTGGCTCAGCGTTCTGGTAAAAATGAACTGGAAGCTTTCGAAGTCGCTCTCGACAACGTTCGCCCAACCGTAGAGGTTAAGTCCCGCCGCGTTGGTGGTTCTACTTATCAGGTTCCAGTTGAAGTTCGTCCGGTTCGTCGTAATGCTCTGGCAATGCGTTGGATCGTTGAAGCTGCTCGTAAACGCGGTGATAAATCCATGGCTCTGCGTCTGGCGAACGAACTTTCTGATGCTGCAGACAACAAAGGTACTGCAGTTAAGAAACGTGAAGACGTTCACCGTATGGCAGAAGCCAACAAGGCGTTCGCACACTACCGTTGGTAATCCCTTCGGAGTATTAGTCACCAGGCGGGCGCTTCAGAGAAGCCGCCCGCTCTGGGTAACTTAACTGAACGCCTAAAGATATAAACGAGGAATCAAATGGCTCGTACAACACCCATCGCACGCTACCGTAACATCGGTATCAGTGCGCACATCGACGCCGGTAAAACCACTACTACCGAACGTATTCTGTTCTACACCGGTGTAAACCACAAAATCGGTGAAGTTCATGACGGCGCAGCCACCATGGACTGGATGGAACAGGAGCAGGAGCGTGGTATCACTATCACCTCCGCAGCGACTACTGCATTCTGGTCAGGTATGGCTAAGCAGTACGAACCGCATCGCGTAAACATCATCGACACCCCAGGGCACGTTGACTTCACCATCGAAGTAGAACGTTCCATGCGTGTTCTTGACGGCGCGGTAATGGTTTATTGCGCAGTTGGTGGTGTTCAGCCACAGTCTGAAACCGTATGGCGTCAGGCGAACAAATATAAAGTTCCACGCATCGCGTTCGTTAACAAAATGGACCGTATGGGTGCTAACTTCCTGAAAGTTGTTGGCCAGATCAAAACCCGTCTGGGCGCGAACCCTGTTCCGCTGCAGCTGGCAATTGGTGCTGAAGAAGGCTTCACCGGCGTTATCGACCTGGTGAAAATGAAAGCCATCAACTGGAACGATGCAGACCAGGGCGTTACCTTCGAATACGAAGATATCCCAGCTGCAATGCAGGACCTGGCTGACGAATGGCACCAGAACCTGATCGAATCCGCTGCTGAAGCTTCTGAAGAGCTGATGGAGAAATACCTGGGTGGTGAAGAACTGACTGAAGAAGAGATCAAAAAAGCTCTGCGTCAGCGCGTTCTGAACAACGAAATCATCCTGGTAACCTGTGGTTCTGCGTTCAAGAACAAAGGTGTTCAGGCGATGCTGGATGCGGTAGTTGACTACCTGCCATCCCCGGTTGACGTTCCTGCGATCAACGGCATCCTGGACGACGGTAAAGATACTCCGGCTGAGCGTCACGCAAGCGACGAAGAGCCATTCTCTGCACTGGCGTTCAAAATTGCTACCGACCCATTCGTGGGTAACCTGACCTTCTTCCGCGTTTACTCTGGTGTGGTTAACTCCGGTGACACCATCCTGAACTCCGTGAAAGCGGCGCGTGAACGTTTTGGCCGTATCGTACAGATGCACGCTAACAAACGTGAAGAGATCAAAGAAGTTCGTGCGGGCGACATCGCTGCAGCTATCGGTCTGAAAGACGTGACCACTGGTGACACCCTGTGTGACCCGGATCACCCGATCATTCTGGAGCGTATGGAATTCCCTGAGCCGGTAATCTCCATCGCAGTTGAACCAAAAACCAAAGCTGACCAGGAAAAAATGGGTCTGGCTCTGGGCCGTCTGGCGAAAGAAGACCCATCATTCCGCGTATGGACTGATGAAGAATCTAACCAGACCATCATCGCTGGTATGGGTGAACTGCACCTGGACATCATCGTTGACCGTATGAAGCGTGAATTCAACGTTGAAGCGAACGTGGGTAAACCTCAGGTTGCTTACCGCGAAGCGATTCGCGCGAAAGTTACCGACATTGAAGGTAAGCACGCTAAGCAGTCTGGTGGTCGCGGTCAGTACGGTCACGTTGTGATCGACATGTACCCACTGGAGCCGGGCTCTAACCCGAAAGGTTACGAGTTCATCAACGACATCAAAGGTGGTGTAATTCCTGGCGAATACATCCCAGCCGTTGATAAAGGCATCCAGGAACAGCTGAAAGCGGGCCCTCTGGCTGGCTATCCGGTTGTTGATATGGGTGTTCGTCTGCACTTCGGTTCTTACCACGACGTTGACTCCTCTGAACTGGCGTTTAAACTGGCTGCGTCTATTGCCTTTAAAGAAGGCTTTAAGAAAGCAAAACCAGTTCTGCTTGAGCCAATCATGAAGGTTGAAGTAGAAACTCCTGAAGAGAACACCGGTGACGTTATCGGTGACTTGAGCCGTCGTCGCGGTATGCTGCGTGGTCAGGAATCCGAAGTAACTGGCGTTAAGATCCACGCTGAAGTTCCGCTGTCTGAAATGTTCGGATATGCAACTCAGCTGCGTTCTCTGACCAAAGGTCGTGCATCATACACCATGGAATTCCTGAAGTATGATGATGCGCCTAACAACGTTGCTCAGGCCGTTATTGAAGCCCGTGGTAAGTAATCCACAGGATTAAAACCTAAGTCCCGTGCTCTCTCCACAGGGGAGAGCACTATAGTAAGGAATATAGCCGTGTCTAAAGAAAAATTTGAACGTACAAAACCGCACGTCAACGTTGGTACTATCGGCCACGTTGACCATGGTAAAACTACCCTGACTGCTGCAATCACTACCGTTCTGGCTAAAACCTACGGTGGTTCTGCTCGTGCATTCGACCAGATCGATAACGCACCAGAAGAAAAAGCTCGTGGTATCACCATCAACACCTCTCACGTTGAGTACGACACCCCGACTCGCCACTACGCACACGTAGACTGCCCAGGCCACGCCGACTATGTTAAAAACATGATCACCGGTGCTGCGCAGATGGACGGCGCGATCCTGGTTGTTGCTGCGACTGACGGCCCAATGCCTCAGACTCGTGAGCACATCCTGCTGGGTCGTCAGGTAGGCGTTCCTTTCATCATCGTGTTCCTGAACAAATGCGACATGGTTGATGACGAAGAGCTGCTGGAACTGGTAGAGATGGAAGTTCGTGAACTGCTGTCTCAGTACGATTTCCCGGGCGACGATACTCCAATCGTTCGTGGTTCTGCTCTGAAAGCGCTGGAAGGCGACGCAGAGTGGGAAGCGAAAATCATCGAACTGGCTGGCTTCCTGGATTCTTACATCCCAGAACCAGAGCGTGCGATTGACAAGCCATTCCTGCTGCCAATCGAAGACGTATTCTCCATCTCCGGTCGTGGTACCGTTGTTACCGGTCGTGTAGAGCGCGGTATCATCAAAGTTGGCGAAGAAGTTGAAATCGTTGGTATCAAAGAGACTGCGAAGTCTACCTGTACTGGCGTTGAAATGTTCCGCAAACTGCTGGACGAAGGCCGTGCTGGTGAGAACGTTGGTGTTCTGCTGCGTGGTATCAAACGTGAAGAAATCGAACGTGGTCAGGTTCTGGCGAAGCCAGGCTCAATCAAGCCACACACCAAGTTCGAATCTGAAGTGTACATTCTGTCCAAAGACGAAGGCGGCCGTCATACTCCGTTCTTCAAAGGCTACCGTCCACAGTTCTACTTCCGTACAACTGACGTGACCGGTACCATCGAACTGCCAGAAGGCGTTGAGATGGTAATGCCAGGCGACAACATCAAGATGGTTGTGACGCTGATCCACCCAATCGCGATGGACGACGGTCTGCGTTTCGCAATCCGTGAAGGCGGCCGTACCGTTGGCGCGGGCGTTGTTGCTAAAGTTCTGGGCTAATTAATTATCCCCGAATAAAAAAAGGACGCTTCGGCGTCCTTTTTTGTTTTCTACCACTCAGGTACTGTCACAAAATTACGCATTTTTTGCCTGCTCCCGCCCCGTATTGTGGCGTTTGTGCTATTGTAATCATAACCATTCTCACTTACACTTTGCGCGTAATTTGAACGGGAGTCTCTATGTACGTTTGTTTATGTAATGGTGTAAGCGACAAGAAAATACGTCAGGCCGTTCGTCAGTTTCAGCCTCAGTCATTTCAGCAGCTACGCAAATTTGTTCCGGTGGGAAATCAATGCGGTAAATGTGTACGTGCTGCGCGAGAGATCATGCAGGACGAATTGATGCAGATCCCGGAATACAAAGAGATCGCGTAAGCGCCCATCTTTTTTTTGACATCCCTGTAGCCCGATCTACGCTTCAATGAGTGGAAGCGGAGGGACTATATAATGAAAGGTGATGTTAAAATCATAAGTTATCTCAATAAATTATTGGGAAATGAGCTTGTCGCAATTAACCAGTACTTTCTTCACGCGAGAATGTTCAAAAACTGGGGGCTTAAACGTCTGAACGACGTTGAGTACCATGAATCGATCGATGAAATGAAGCACGCTGATAAATATATCGAGCGTATTTTATTCCTTGAAGGTATTCCAAACCTGCAGGATCTCGGAAAGCTGGGCATCGGAGAAGATGTCGAAGAGATGCTGCGTTCCGACCTCAGGCTGGAGCTTGAAGGCGCCAAAGATCTCCGTGAAGCCATTGCCTATGCTGACAGCGTACATGACTACGTCAGTCGCGATATGATGATCCAGATCCTGGCCGATGAAGAAGGCCATATTGACTGGCTGGAAACGGAGCTGGATCTGATTGCTAAAATCGGTCTGCAGAACTACCTTCAGTCGCAGATTAAAGTGGAAGAGTAACCACCGTCTTCCAGCCTACGCATAAACCCGCTGCTGCCAGAAATGGCCCAAAAGGCAGTGGGTTTTTTAATGCTCCCTTATCGCCGGTGAGTAACGAAAACACAAGAATGCTAAGTAGCGCCATAAGCGCAGCGAGTAACGCCAGCGTTGGCAGTATGCACCAGCCATGCCACGCACCAAGCGCCGCCAGGTATTTTACATCGCCGTATCCCATCCCTTCACGCCGGCAGATAAACCGATATCCCCAGTAAATAACGGCAAAGCCGACATATCCAGCCATCGCACCCACCACTGCACTTGGCAGAAAATCAGGTTGGACACAGAGCTGGAAGAGCAGGCCCGCCCATAGCAGCGGGCAGAGAAATTTATCGGGAAGCAGTCCGTAGCGAATATCCGCATGTACAAGAAAGGCAGTCAGCGAAAAATAGATCAGCAAAAAGGGGAGGGTGGTTAACATGGCAAGGCCTCAAAGGGGTTTGAGCGCATCCTCGCTATAATCGGCCTGGTCGGCAATCTATAAAAACGACACTTGCGTAGGGGCTCGAGACAAAGCCTTGAGAAGGGATACATTGCGTAAAAAGTTGCGCGCCCTTACGCATACTGCGCCTCTGGCGCTTAATTTCTAAACGGCACTTGCGTCTTGTCCAGATTTACGTATAATGCGCGGGCTTGTCGTAATTGACGGCGGGTTCAATCAGAACCAGAGTAGCTCATTTTGTTACTCAGCAATGCTCCCAATTGGGGAGCTACGTAAGAACGGTTACACTCTCCCATCAATCGTAATGGGTTTGAGGAGTAATCATTTTCGTTTATAAAATAATTGGAGCTCTGGTCTCATGCAGAACCAAAGAATCCGTATCCGCCTTAAAGCGTTTGATCATCGTCTGATCGATCAATCAACCGCGGAAATCGTCGAGACTGCTAAGCGCACTGGTGCGCAAGTCCGTGGTCCGATCCCGCTGCCGACCCGCAAAGAGCGCTTCACCGTTCTGATCTCTCCGCACGTCAACAAAGACGCGCGCGATCAGTACGAAATCCGCACTCACAAGCGTCTGGTTGACATCGTTGAGCCAACTGAGAAAACCGTTGATGCTCTGATGCGTCTGGATCTGGCTGCCGGTGTAGACGTGCAGATCAGCCTGGGTTAATCAGGTCATCGAGCGATTGAGAGGTTGAAACAATGATTGGTTTAGTCGGTAAAAAAGTGGGTATGACCCGCATCTTCACTGAAGATGGCGTTTCTATCCCAGTAACCGTAATCGAAGTTGAAGCAAACCGCGTTACTCAGGTTAAAGATCTGGCTAACGATGGCTACCGCGCTATTCAGGTTACCACTGGTGCTAAAAAAGCTAACCGTGTAACCAAACCAGAAGCGGGTCACTTCGCTAAAGCTGGCGTAGAAGCTGGCCGTGGTCTGTGGGAATTCCGTCTTGCTGAAGGCGAAGAGTTCACCGTAGGTCAGGACATTAGCGTTGAGCTGTTTGCTGACGTTAAAAAAGTTGACGTAACCGGTACCTCTAAAGGTAAAGGTTTTGCTGGTACCGTTAAGCGCTGGAACTTCCGTACCCAGGACGCTACCCACGGTAACTCCTTGTCTCACCGCGTTCCGGGTTCTATCGGTCAGAACCAGACTCCGGGCAAAGTGTTCAAAGGCAAGAAAATGGCAGGTCAGCTGGGTAACGAACGTGTAACCGTTCAGAGCCTGGACGTAGTACGTGTTGACGCTGAGCGCAACCTGCTGCTGGTTAAAGGTGCGGTCCCGGGTGCAACCGGTAGCGACCTGATCGTTAAACCAGCTGTGAAGGCGTAAGGGGATAGCAATGGAATTAGTATTGAAAGACGCGCAGAGCGCGCTGACTGTTTCCGAAACTACCTTCGGTCGTGATTTCAACGAAGCGCTGGTTCACCAGGTTGTTGTTGCTTATGCAGCTGGTGCTCGTCAGGGTACTCGTGCTCAGAAGACTCGTGCTGAAGTAACTGGTTCTGGCAAAAAGCCATGGCGCCAGAAAGGTACCGGCCGTGCGCGTTCAGGTTCTATCAAGAGCCCGATCTGGCGTTCAGGTGGCGTGACCTTCGCTGCGCGTCCACAGGACCACAGTCAAAAAGTTAACAAAAAGATGTACCGCGGCGCGCTGAAAAGCATCCTGTCCGAACTGGTACGTCAGGATCGTCTGATCGTTGTCGAGAAGTTCTCTGTTGAAGCGCCTAAAACTAAGCTGCTGGCACAGAAACTGAAAGACATGGCTCTGGAAGATGTGCTGATCATCACCGGTGAGCTGGACGAGAACCTGTTCCTGGCCGCACGTAACCTGCACAAGGTTGACGTACGCGATGCGACTGGTATCGACCCGGTTAGCCTGATCGCCTTCGACAAAGTCGTAATGACTGCTGATGCTGTTAAGCAAGTTGAGGAGATGCTGGCATGATTCGTGAAGAACGTCTGCTGAAGGTGCTTCGCGCACCGCACGTTTCTGAAAAAGCGTCTACTGCGATGGAAAAAACAAACACCATCGTTCTCAAAGTTGCTAAAGACGCGACCAAAGCAGAGATCAAAGCTGCTGTGCAGAAACTGTTTGAAGTCGAAGTCGAAGTCGTTAACACCCTGGTAGTTAAAGGGAAAGTTAAACGTCACGGACAGCGTATCGGTCGTCGTAGCGACTGGAAAAAAGCTTACGTCACCCTTAAAGAAGGCCAGAACCTGGACTTCGTTGGCGGCGCTGAGTAAGTCGGAGGAGTAATACAATGGCAGTTGTTAAATGTAAACCGACATCTCCGGGTCGTCGCCACGTAGTTAAAGTGGTTAACCCTGAGCTGCACAAGGGCAAACCTTTTGCTCCGTTGCTGGAAAAAAACAGCAAATCCGGTGGTCGTAACAACAATGGCCGTATCACCACTCGTCACATCGGTGGTGGCCACAAGCAGGCTTATCGTATTGTTGACTTCAAACGCAACAAAGACGGTATCCCAGCAGTTGTTGAACGTCTTGAGTACGATCCGAACCGTTCCGCGAACATCGCGCTGGTTCTGTACAAAGACGGCGAACGCCGTTACATCCTGGCCCCTAAAGGCCTGAAAGCTGGCGACCAGATTCAGTCTGGCGTTGATGCTGCAATCAAAGCAGGCAACACCCTGCCGATGCGCAATATCCCGGTTGGTTCTACCGTTCATAACGTAGAAATGAAACCAGGTAAAGGCGGTCAGCTGGCACGTTCCGCTGGTACTTACGTTCAGATCGTTGCTCGTGATGGTGCTTATGTCACCCTGCGTCTGCGTTCTGGTGAAATGCGTAAAGTCGAAGCAGACTGCCGCGCTACTCTGGGCGAAGTTGGCAATGCTGAGCATATGCTGCGCGTTCTGGGTAAAGCAGGTGCTGCACGCTGGCGTGGTGTTCGTCCTACCGTTCGCGGTACTGCGATGAACCCAGTCGACCACCCACATGGTGGTGGTGAAGGTCGTAACTTTGGTAAGCACCCGGTAACTCCGTGGGGCGTTCAGACCAAAGGTAAGAAGACCCGCAGCAACAAGCGTACTGATAAATTTATCGTACGTCGCCGTAGCAAATAATTTTAGAGGATAAGCCATGCCACGTTCTCTCAAGAAAGGTCCTTTTATTGACCTGCACTTGCTGAAGAAGGTAGAGAAAGCGGTGGAAAGCGGAGACAAGAAGCCCCTGCGCACTTGGTCCCGTCGTTCAACGATCTTTCCTAACATGATCGGTTTGACCATCGCTGTCCATAATGGTCGTCAGCACGTTCCAGTCTTTGTTACCGACGAAATGGTTGGTCACAAACTGGGTGAATTCGCACCGACTCGTACTTATCGCGGCCACGCTGCTGATAAAAAAGCGAAGAAGAAATAAGGTAGGAGGAAGAGATGGAAACTTTAGCTCAACATCGCCATGCTCGTTCTTCTGCTCAGAAGGTTCGCCTTGTTGCTGACCTGATTCGCGGTAAGAAAGTGTCGCAGGCCCTGGACATCCTGACCTATACCAACAAGAAAGCTGCGGTATTGGTCAAGAAAGTACTGGAATCTGCCATTGCTAACGCTGAACACAACGATGGCGCTGACATCGACGATCTGAAAGTCGCGAAAATTTTCGTAGATGAAGGCCCAAGCATGAAGCGCATTATGCCGCGTGCGAAAGGTCGTGCAGATCGCATCCTGAAGCGCACCAGCCACATTACTGTGGTTGTGTCCGATCGCTGAGACTCTGGAGACTAGCAATGGGTCAGAAAGTACATCCTAATGGTATTCGCCTGGGTATTGTAAAACCATGGAACTCTACCTGGTTTGCGAACACCAAAGAATTCGCTGACAACCTGGACAGCGATTTTAAAGTACGTCAGTACCTGACTAAGGAACTGGCTAAAGCGTCTGTATCTCGTATCGTTATCGAGCGTCCAGCGAAGAGCATCCGTGTGACTATTCACACTGCTCGTCCTGGCATCGTTATCGGTAAGAAAGGCGAAGACGTAGAAAAACTGCGCAAGGTCGTAGCGGATATCGCTGGCGTTCCTGCACAGATCAATATCGCTGAAGTTCGTAAGCCTGAACTGGACGCTAAATTGGTTGCTGACAGCATCACTTCACAGCTGGAACGTCGTGTTATGTTCCGTCGTGCTATGAAGCGTGCTGTACAGAACGCAATGCGTCTGGGCGCTAAAGGTATCAAAGTTGAAGTTAGCGGCCGTCTGGGCGGCGCGGAAATCGCACGTACCGAATGGTACCGCGAAGGTCGCGTACCGCTGCACACTCTGCGTGCTGACATCGACTACAACACCTCTGAAGCGCACACCACTTACGGTGTAATCGGCGTTAAGGTATGGATCTTCAAAGGTGAGATCCTGGGTGGTATGGCTGCTGTTGAACAACCGGAAAAACCGGCTGCTCAACCTAAAAAGCAGCAGCGTAAAGGCCGTAAATAAGGAGCGTCGCTGATGTTACAACCAAAGCGTACAAAATTCCGTAAAGTGCACAAAGGCCGCAACCGTGGTCTGGCGCAGGGTACGGATGTTAGCTTCGGCACTTTCGGTCTGAAAGCTGTTGGCCGTGGTCGTCTGACTGCACGTCAGATCGAAGCAGCACGTCGTGCAATGACCCGTGCAGTTAAGCGTCAAGGTAAGATCTGGATCCGTGTATTCCCGGACAAACCGATCACCGAGAAGCCACTGGAAGTTCGTATGGGTAAAGGTAAAGGTAACGTGGAGTACTGGGTTGCCTTGATCCAACCGGGCAAAGTCCTTTATGAAATGGACGGTGTTCCGGAAGAGCTGGCCCGTGAAGCCTTCGGCCTGGCAGCAGCGAAACTGCCTATCAAAACCACCTTTGTAACTAAGACGGTGATGTAATGAAAGCAAAAGAGCTGCGTGAAAAAAGCGTTGAAGAGCTGAACGCTGAGCTGCTGAACCTGCTGCGTGAGCAGTTCAACCTGCGTATGCAGGCTGCAAGTGGCCAGCTGCAACAGACTCACCTGCTGAAGCAAGTGCGTCGCAATGTTGCACGCGTTAAGACTTTACTGACTCAGAAGGCGGGTGCGTAATGACCGATAAAATCCGTACTCTGCAAGGTCGTGTTGTTAGCGACAAAATGGAGAAATCCATTGTTGTAGCTATCGAACGTATTGTGAAACACCCGATCTACGGTAAATTCATCAAGCGTACGACCAAACTGCACGTACATGACGAGAACAACGAATGTGGTATCGGCGACAAGGTTGAAATCCGTGAATGCCGTCCACTGTCCAAGACTAAGTCCTGGACGCTGGTTCGCGTTGTAGAGAAAGCGGTTCTGTAATACAGTACGCCTTCTCAATACGAATAAACGGCTCAGCGATGAGCCGTTTATTTTTTCTACCCATATTGCAGAAGCGGTGTTATAATGCCGCGCCCTCGATATGGGGCTTTTTAACGGCTCTGATTTTAGAGTCTCAGGTAGTAGTTGACATTAGCGGAGCACTAAAATGATCCAAGAACAGACTATGCTGAACGTCGCCGACAACTCCGGTGCACGTCGCGTAATGTGTATCAAGGTTCTGGGTGGCTCGCACCGTCGCTACGCAGGCGTAGGCGACATCATCAAGATCACCATCAAAGAAGCAATTCCACGTGGTAAGGTCAAAAAAGGTGATGTGCTGAAGGCGGTAGTGGTGCGCACCAAGAAGGGTGTTCGTCGCCCTGACGGTTCTGTCATTCGCTTCGATGGTAATGCATGCGTTATTTTAAACAATAACAGCGAGCAGCCTATCGGCACGCGTATCTTTGGGCCGGTAACTCGTGAACTTCGTACTGAGAAGTTCATGAAAATTATCTCTCTGGCACCAGAAGTACTCTAAGGAGCGAATCATGGCAGCGAAAATCCGTCGTGATGACGAAGTTATCGTGTTAACCGGTAAAGATAAAGGTAAACGCGGTAAAGTAAAAAATGTTCTGTCTTCCGGCAAACTTGTCGTTGAAGGTATCAACCTGGTTAAGAAACATCAGAAGCCGGTTCCGGCCCTGAACCAACCGGGTGGCATCGTTGAAAAAGAAGCTGCTATTCAGGTTTCTAACGTTGCAATCTTCAATGCGGCTACCGGCAAGGCTGACCGTGTAGGCTTTAGATTCGAAGACGGCAAAAAAGTCCGTTTCTTCAAGTCTAACAGCGAAACTATCAAGTAATTTGGAGTAGTACGATGGCGAAACTGCATGATTACTACAAAGACGAAGTAGTTAACAAACTCATGACTGAGTTTAACTACAATTCTGTCATGCAAGTCCCTCGGGTCGAGAAGATCACCCTGAACATGGGTGTTGGTGAAGCGATCGCTGACAAGAAACTGCTGGATAACGCAGCAGCCGACCTGACAGCAATCTCCGGTCAAAAACCGCTGATCACCAAAGCACGCAAATCTGTTGCAGGCTTCAAAATCCGTCAGGGCTATCCGATCGGCTGTAAAGTAACTCTGCGTGGCGAACGCATGTGGGAGTTCTTTGAGCGCCTGATCACTATTGCTGTTCCACGTATCCGTGACTTCCGTGGCTTGTCCGCTAAGTCTTTCGACGGTCGTGGTAACTACAGCATGGGTGTCCGTGAGCAGATCATCTTCCCAGAAATCGACTACGATAAAGTCGACCGCGTGCGTGGTTTGGATATTACCATTACCACTACTGCGAAATCTGACGAAGAAGGCCGTGCTCTGCTGGCTGCCTTTGACTTCCCGTTCCGCAAGTAAGGTAGGGTTACTGAATGGCTAAGCAATCAATGAAAGCACGCGAAGTAAAGCGCGTAGCTTTAGCTGATAAATTCTTCGCTAAACGCGCTGAACTGAAAGCGATCATTTCTGATGTGAACGCTTCCGACGAAGATCGTTGGAATGCGGTTCTCAAGCTGCAGTCTCTGCCGCGTGATTCCAGCCCGTCTCGTCAGCGTAACCGCTGTCGTCAAACAGGTCGTCCACATGGTTATGTGGGCAAGTTTGGGTTGAGCCGTATCAAACTGCGTGAAGCCGCCATGCGCGGTGAAGTGCCAGGCTTGAAAAAGGCTAGCTGGTAATTACCAATTGAATCACGGGAGTAAAGACAGATGAGCATGCAAGATCCGATCGCGGATATGCTGACCCGTATCCGTAACGGTCAGGCCGCGAACAAAGTTGCGGTCACCATGCCTTCCGCCAAGCTGAAAGTGGCAATTGCCAACGTGCTGAAGGAAGAAGGTTTTATCGAAGATTTTAAAGTTGAAGGCGACACCAAGCCGGAACTGGAACTTACTCTTAAGTATTTCCAGGGTAAAGCTGTTGTAGAAAGCATTCAGCGTGTCAGCCGCCCAGGCCTGCGCATCTATAAGAAAAAAGATGAGCTGCCAAAAGTTATGGCTGGTCTTGGTATCGCAGTTGTTTCTACCTCTAAAGGTGTTATGACTGATCGTGCAGCGCGCCAGGCTGGTCTTGGTGGCGAAATTATCTGCTACGTAGCCTAATCGGAGGAAAGAATGTCTCGTGTTGCTAAAGCACCGGTCGTTATTCCTGCCGGCGTTGATGTAAAAATCGACGGTCAGGTTATTACGATCAAAGGTAAAAACGGCGAGCTGACTCGTACCCTCAACAAAGCTGTTGAAGTTAAACATGCAGATAACGCTCTGACCTTCGGTCCACGTGATGGTTTCGTGGATGGATGGGCTCAGGCTGGTACCGCGCGTGCCCTGCTGAACTCAATGGTTGTTGGTGTTACCGAAGGCTTCACTAAAAAGCTTCAGCTGGTTGGTGTAGGTTATCGTGCAGCTATCAAAGGGAATGCAGTAGGCCTGTCTCTGGGCTTCTCACACCCTGTTGAGCATCCGCTGCCGGCCGGTATCACTGCAGAATGTCCGACTCAAACTGAAATCGTGCTGAAAGGCGCTGATAAGCAGCTGATCGGTCAGGTTGCAGCAGATCTGCGCGCCTACCGTCGTCCTGAGCCTTACAAAGGCAAGGGTGTTCGTTACGCCGACGAAGTCGTGCGTACCAAAGAGGCTAAGAAGAAGTAAGGTAACACTATGGATAAGAAATCTGCTCGTATCCGTCGTGCGACCCGCGCACGCCGCAAGCTCAAAGAGCTGGGTGCAACTCGCCTGGTGGTACATCGTACCCCGCGTCATATTTACGCACAGGTAATTGCACCGAACGGTTCTGAAGTTCTGGTAGCTGCTTCTACTGTAGAAAAAGCTATCTCAGAACAATTGAAGTACACCGGTAACAAAGACGCCGCTGCAGCTGTAGGTAAGGCTGTTGCTGAACGCGCTCTGGAAAAAGGCATCAGCAATGTTTCCTTTGACCGTTCCGGGTTCCAATATCATGGTCGTGTCCAGGCACTGGCAGATGCTGCCCGTGAAGCTGGCCTTCAGTTCTAAGGTAGAGGTGTAAGATGGCTCACATCGAAAAACAGGCTGGCGAACTGCAGGAAAAGCTGATCGCGGTAAACCGCGTATCTAAAACCGTTAAAGGTGGTCGTATTTTCTCCTTCACAGCTCTGACTGTAGTAGGCGATGGTAACGGTCGCGTTGGTTTTGGTTACGGTAAAGCGCGTGAAGTTCCAGCAGCGATCCAGAAAGCGATGGAAAAAGCCCGTCGCAATATGATTAACGTCGCGCTGAACAACGGCACCCTGCAGCACCCAGTTAAAGGTGTTCACACGGGTTCTCGTGTATTCATGCAGCCAGCTTCAGAAGGTACCGGTATCATCGCCGGTGGTGCAATGCGCGCCGTTCTGGAAGTTGCTGGGGTTCATAACGTTCTGGCCAAAGCATATGGTTCCACTAACCCGATCAACGTGGTTCGTGCAACTATTGATGGCCTGGAAAATATGAATTCTCCAGAAATGGTCGCTGCCAAGCGTGGTAAATCCGTTGAAGAAATTCTGGGGTAATTGACCATGGCAAAGACTATTAAAATCACTCAAACCCGCAGTGCAATCGGTCGTCTGCCGAAACACAAGGCAACGCTGCTTGGCCTGGGTCTGCGTCGTATTGGTCATACCGTTGAGCGCGAGGATACTCCTGCTGTTCGTGGTATGGTCAACGCGGTTTACTTCATGGTTAAAGTTGAGGAGTAAGAGATGCGTTTAAATACTCTGTCTCCGGCCGAAGGCTCTAAAAAGGCGGGTAAACGCCTGGGTCGTGGTATCGGTTCTGGCCTCGGCAAAACCGGTGGTCGTGGTCACAAAGGTCAGAACTCTCGTTCTGGCGGTGGCGTGCGTCGCGGTTTCGAGGGTGGCCAGATGCCACTGTACCGTCGTCTGCCGAAGTTCGGCTTCACTTCTCGCAAAGCAGCGATCACAGCGGAAATCCGTCTGTCTGACCTGGCGAAAGTTGAAGGCGGCGTTGTAGACCTGAACACGCTGAAAGCAGCAAACATTATCGGTATCCAGATCGAGTTCGCGAAAGTGATCCTGGCTGGTGAAGTTTCTACTCCGGTAACTGTTCGTGGCCTGCGTGTTACTAAAGGTGCTCGTGCTGCTATCGAAGCTGCTGGCGGTAAAATTGAGGAATAAGTAGCAGATGGCTAAGCAACCGGGATTAGATTTTCAAAGTGCCAAAGGTGGATTTGGCGAGCTGAAACGCAGACTGCTGTTTGTTATCGGCGCGCTGATTGTGTTCCGTATTGGCTCTTTTATTCCGATCCCTGGTATCGATGCCGCTGTACTTGCCAAACTGCTTGAGCAACAGCGAGGCACCATCATTGAAATGTTCAACATGTTCTCTGGTGGTGCTCTCAGCCGCGCTTCTATCTTCGCATTGGGTATTATGCCGTACATTTCGGCATCAATTATTATCCAGCTGCTGACGGTCGTTCATCCGGCCCTGGCAGAGTTGAAGAAAGAAGGGGAGTCTGGACGTCGTAAGATTAGTCAGTACACCCGTTACGGTACTCTGGTGCTGGCAATATTCCAGTCGATCGGTATTGCTACCGGTTTGCCGAATATGCCTGGTATGCAGGGCCTGGTGTTAAACCCGGGCTTTGCATTCTACTTCACCGCTGTTGTAAGTCTGGTCACAGGGACTATGTTCCTGATGTGGCTCGGCGAACAGATTACTGAGCGTGGTATCGGTAACGGTATCTCTATCATTATCTTCGCCGGTATTGTTGCGGGCCTCCCGCCAGCCATCGCCCATACTATCGAGCAAGCGCGTCAAGGCGACCTGCACTTCCTCCTGTTGCTGTTGGTTGCAGTATTAGTATTTGCAGTGACGTTCTTTGTTGTCTTCGTTGAACGTGGTCAACGCCGCATTGTGGTGAACTACGCTAAACGTCAGCAGGGTCGTCGTGTCTATGCTGCACAGAGCACACATTTACCGCTGAAAGTGAACATGGCGGGGGTTATCCCGGCTATCTTCGCTTCCAGTATTATTCTGTTCCCGGCGACCATCGCGTCATGGTTCGGGGGCGGTACTGGTTGGAACTGGCTGACAACAATTTCGCTGTATTTGCAGCCTGGGCAACCACTTTATGTGTTACTCTATGCGTCTGCGATCATCTTCTTCTGTTTCTTCTACACGGCGTTGGTCTTCAACCCGCGTGAAACAGCAGATAACCTGAAGAAGTCCGGTGCATTTGTACCAGGAATTCGTCCGGGAGAGCAAACGGCGAAGTATATCGATAAAGTAATGACTCGTCTGACTTTGGTTGGTGCGCTTTATATTACTTTTATCTGCCTGATCCCGGAGTTCATGCGTGATGCAATGAAAGTACCGTTCTACTTCGGTGGGACCTCACTGCTTATCGTTGTTGTCGTGATTATGGACTTTATGGCTCAAGTGCAAACTCTAATGATGTCCAGTCAGTACGAGTCTGCATTGAAGAAGGCGAACCTGAAAGGCTACGGCCGCTAAATGGTCGCCTGAGAAGTTACGGAGAGTAAAAATGAAAGTTCGTGCTTCCGTCAAGAAATTATGCCGTAACTGCAAAATCGTTAAGCGTGATGGTGTCATCCGTGTGATTTGCAGTGCCGAGCCGAAGCATAAACAGCGCCAAGGCTGATTATTTCGCATATTTTTCTTGCAAAGTTGGGTTGAGCTGGCTAGATTAGCCAGCCAATCTTTTGTATGTCTGTACGTTTCCATTTGAGTATCCTGAAAACGGGCTTTTCAGCATGGTGCGTACATATTAAATAGTAGGAGTGCATAGTGGCCCGTATAGCAGGCATTAACATTCCTGATCAGAAACATGCTGTGATCGCATTAACTTCGATCTACGGCGTCGGCAAGACCCGTTCTAAAGCCATTCTGGCTGCAGCGGGTATCGCTGAAGATGTTAAGATCAGTGAGCTGTCTGAAGAACAAATCGACACGCTGCGTGACGAAGTTGCCAAATTTGTCGTTGAAGGTGATCTGCGCCGTGAAATCAGCATGAGCATCAAGCGCCTGATGGATCTTGGTTGCTATCGCGGTTTGCGTCATCGTCGTGGTCTGCCAGTGCGCGGTCAGCGTACTAAGACCAACGCACGTACCCGTAAGGGTCCGCGCAAACCGATCAAGAAATAATCGGGGTGATTGAATAATGGCAAAGGCACCAGTTCGTGCACGTAAACGTGTAAGAAAACAAGTCTCTGACGGCGTGGCTCATATCCATGCTTCTTTCAACAACACCATCGTTACTATTACTGATCGTCAGGGTAACGCATTGGGTTGGGCAACAGCCGGTGGTTCCGGTTTCCGTGGTTCTCGCAAATCCACTCCGTTCGCAGCTCAGGTTGCAGCAGAGCGTTGCGCAGAAGCCGTAAAAGAATACGGCATCAAGAATCTGGAAGTTATGGTTAAAGGTCCGGGTCCGGGTCGTGAATCTACTGTTCGCGCTCTGAACGCCGCTGGTTTCCGCATCACGAATATTACTGATGTGACTCCGATCCCTCATAACGGTTGTCGTCCGCCGAAAAAACGTCGCGTATAACGCTCCGTTTTTTAGGTTAGTTGGAGATAGAAAATGGCAAGATATTTGGGTCCTAAGCTCAAGCTGAGCCGTCGTGAGGGCACCGACTTATTCCTTAAGTCTGGCGTTCGCGCGATCGATACCAAGTGTAAAATTGAACAAGCTCCTGGCCAGCACGGTGCGCGTAAACCGCGTCTGTCTGACTATGGTGTGCAGTTGCGTGAAAAGCAAAAAGTTCGCCGTATGTACGGTGTGCTGGAGCGTCAGTTCCGTAACTACTATAAAGAAGCAGCACGTCTGAAAGGCAACACAGGTGAAAACCTGCTGGCTCTGCTGGAAGGTCGTCTGGACAACGTTGTATACCGTATGGGCTTCGGCGCTACTCGTGCTGAATCACGTCAGCTGGTTAGCCACAAAGCAATCATGGTAAACGGTCGTGTTGTTAACATCGCTTCTTATCAGGTTAAAGCGAATGACGTTGTTAGCATTCGTGAGAAAGCGAAAAAGCAATCTCGCGTGAAGGCCGCTCTGGAGCTGGCTGAGCAGCGTGAAAAGCCAACCTGGCTGGAAGTTGATGCTGGCAAGATGGAAGGTACGTTCAAGCGTCAGCCAGAACGTTCTGATCTGTCTGCGGACATTAACGAACACCTGATCGTCGAGCTTTACTCCAAGTAAAGCTTAGTACCAAAGAGAGGACACAATGCAGGGTTCTGTGACAGAGTTTCTAAAACCGCGCCTGGTAGATATCGAGCAAGTGAGTTCGACGCACGCCAAGGTGACCCTTGAGCCTTTAGAGCGTGGCTTTGGCCATACTCTGGGTAACGCACTGCGCCGTATTCTGCTCTCATCGATGCCGGGTTGCGCGGTGACCGAGGTTGAGATTGATGGTGTACTTCATGAGTACAGCACCAAAGAAGGCGTTCAGGAAGATATCCTTGAAATCCTGCTCAACCTGAAAGGGCTGGCGGTGAGAGTTCAGGGTAAAGATGAAGTTATTCTTACTCTGAATAAATCTGGCATTGGCCCTGTGACTGCAGCCGACATCACCCATGACGGTGATGTTGAAATCGTCAAGCCGCAGCACGTGATCTGCCACCTGACCGATGAGAACGCAGCTATTAGCATGCGTATCAAAGTTCAGCGCGGTCGTGGTTATGTGCCGGCTTCTGCCCGAATTCATTCGGAAGAAGATGAGCGCCCAATCGGCCGTCTGCTGGTCGACGCATGCTATAGCCCTGTAGAGCGTATTGCCTACAATGTTGAAGCAGCGCGTGTAGAACAGCGTACCGACCTGGACAAGCTGGTCATCGAAATGGAAACCAACGGCACAATCGATCCTGAAGAGGCGATTCGTCGTGCGGCAACCATCCTGGCAGAACAACTGGAAGCTTTCGTTGACTTACGTGATGTACGTCAGCCGGAAGTGAAAGAAGAGAAACCAGAATTCGATCCGATCCTGCTGCGCCCTGTTGACGATCTCGAGTTGACTGTCCGCTCTGCTAACTGCCTCAAGGCAGAAGCTATCCACTATATCGGTGATCTGGTACAGCGTACCGAGGTTGAGTTGCTGAAAACGCCGAACCTGGGTAAAAAATCTCTTACTGAGATTAAAGACGTGCTGGCTTCACGTGGTCTGTCTCTGGGCATGCGCCTGGAAAACTGGCCACCGGCAAGCATTGCTGACGAGTAACCGGATCACAGGTTAAGGTTTTACTGAGAAGGATAAGGTCATGCGCCATCGTAAGAGTGGTCGTCAACTGAACCGCAACAGCAGCCATCGCCAGGCTATGTTCCGCAACATGGCAGGTTCACTGGTTCGTCATGAGATCATCAAGACGACCCTGCCTAAAGCGAAAGAGCTGCGTCGCGTAGTTGAGCCGCTGATTACTCTTGCCAAGACTGACAGCGTTGCTAATCGTCGTCTGGCATTCGCCCGTACTCGTGATAACGAGATCGTGGCAAAACTGTTTAACGAACTGGGCCCGCGTTTCGCGAGCCGTGCCGGTGGTTACACTCGCATTCTGAAGTGTGGTTTCCGTGCAGGCGACAACGCGCCGATGGCTTACATCGAGCTGGTTGATCGTTCAGAGAAAGCAGAAGCTGCTGCAGAGTAATCTGCAGTAACGTAAAAAAACCCGCTCCGGCGGGTTTTTTTATATCCGCGATACCACCACTTCTCTAAAATGTCTGTATCAATTCTGTTCAATTCCTGGAGCTGGTAATGTGGTTGCTCGACCAGTGGGCAGAACGCCATATTCGCGATGCCCAAAAAAAAGGTGAATTCGACGATCTCCCGGGAAGCGGCGAACCCCTTGCGCTTGACGATGATTCGCACATCGCGCCTGAACTACGGGCTGGATACCGTTTGCTGAAAAATGCGGGCTGTCTCCCACCGGAGCTCGAACAGCGCAGAGAAGCTGTTGAACTGGCCGATCTTCTCAGAGAGATCCGCCATGACGATCCACGACATTCTGAACTTAGCCGCCGTCTCGCCCTGCTTGAACTCAAGCTGCGCCAGGCTGGGATGAACACTAATTTTCTTCACGGTGAATACGGTGAAAGATTGATGCAGAAAATAAGCGAGGAGTAGTTATGTACCGCATCGGTGAACTTGCGAAGCTTGCGAACGTTACGCCGGATACCATCCGATATTACGAAAAGCAGCAGATGATCGATCATGAAGTTCGGACTGAAGGAGGCTTTCGCCTTTATACCGATAACGATCTGCAGCGCCTGCGGTTTATTCGTTATGCGCGTCAGCTCGGTTTCACGCTAGATTCGATCCGCGAGTTATTATCGATCCGCATCGATCCGGAACATCACACCTGCCAGGAATCTAAAAGCATCGTGCAGGCCCGGCTGGATGAAGTCGAAGCGCGTATACAGGAACTGCAAACCATGCAGCGCTCTCTGCAAAGGCTGAATGATGCCTGCTGCGGTACGGCACACAGCAGCATTTATTGTTCGATCCTCGAAGCCCTTGAACAGGGAGCGAGTGGAGAAACGCAGGGCTGTTGATTTTTAGTTCAACCGGGTCTAGACTCCCGTCGTCATAAACCCTGCTCTGGAGACATTATGAGCCGCTATCAGCACACGAAAGGACAAATTAAGGACAATGCCATTGAGGCGTTACTTCACGACCCGTTATTCAGGCAGCGCGTTGAGAAGAATAAAAAAGGGAAAGGAAGTTATCTGCGTAAAGACAAACATGAAAAACGGGGTAACTGGAAGGCCAGTGGCAAGCAAGCGAATCGCTTATTTACCACTGGCCTTCCTGCTTTTATCTATTGATTAGACGCGGTTATTCTGCTCTTTTAACAGATCGCGGATCTCACTTAACAGCACTTCTTCTTTCGTTGGCGCAGGTGCTGCAGCCGGCTCTTCTTTTTTACGGTTGAGCCTGTTGATCAGCTTGATAGCCATAAATATGGCAAATGCGACAATCACAAAATCAAATACGTTCTGAATAAATACGCCGTAGTGCATTACTACTGCCGGAACATCACCCTGCGCTTCACGCAGCGTGAAAGCGAACTGTTTGAAATCAATGCCGCCGATTAACAATCCTAAAGGTGGCATGATAATGTCGGCCACTAATGATGAAACAATCTTGCCGAATGCCGCACCAATAATGACACCCACTGCCAAATCCACCACGTTCCCGCGCATCGCAAATTCGCGAAATTCTTTAATAAAACTCATTGTTCTCTCCTTGTGCCAGCTGACGAGTTTAAGTTTAACAAATCATTAGCCAATTGCCATTCGGGATAATTAAACATTATGAAAAACAAAAGGCACAGAAATGAGAAGGATAAAGTAAGGGTGCTCTTTCTCGAGCACCCAATTCTTTAAAGGAAGAATGGACTTGGCTGGAATAAACGTTCGACGTCGGTAATAAACTTTTTATCGGTAAGGAACATAATAACGTGATCGCCTTGCTCAATTCGTAAATTATCATTGGCAATCATGACATCATTCCCGCGCACAACGGCGCCGATAATCGTACCTGGCGGCAGTTTAATTTCGTCGATTGAACGGCCGACGACGCGTGACGTCGTTTCATCTCCGTGAGCAACGGCTTCAATGGCTTCCGCTACGCCGCGGCGGAGCGATGACACACCGACAATATCCGCTTTACGAACATGGCTCAGGAGAGCGGAAATTGTCGCCTGCTGAGGGGAAATGGCAATATCAATAACGCTGCCCTGAACCAGATCGACATACGCCTTGCGCTGAATAAGCACCATGACTTTTTTAGCCCCCATGCGCTTCGCGAGCATGGCGGACATTATATTCGCCTCGTCGTCGTTGGTGACGGCAATAAAGAGATCAACTTGATCGATATGCTCTTCAGCCAGCAACTCCTGATCAGACGCATCACCATAAAATACAATCGTATTTTGCAGTTTTTCCGCCAGTTCAGCAGCACGCTGTTGATCGCGCTCGATCAACTTCACGCTGTAATCTTTTTCCAGCCGATGTGCCAGGCCGGCACCGATATTGCCGCCGCCGACCAGCATAATGCGTTTATAGGGTTTTTCGAGACGCTGAAGTTCACTCATCACCGCACGAATATGCTGTGAGGCCGCAATAAAGAAGACCTCATCACCGGCTTCGACAATCGTGGAGCCTTGCGGGCGAATTGGCCTGTCGTGACGGAAAATCGCTGCAACGCGCGTATCGATATGCGGCATGTGCTCGCGCATGGTGGAAAGCGCATTACCGATCAATGGTCCGCCATAATAGGCCTTAACCACTGCCAGGCTCACTTTGCCCTCGGCAAAGTTCACCACCTGCAGGGCACCCGGATATTCGATCAGGCGATAGATATTGTCGATAACCAGCTGTTCTGGCGCGATGAGGTGGTCAATGGGAACCGCTTCGGAATTAAACAGTTTTTCAGCATCGCGAACATAGTCCGGAGAGCGAATACGCGCAATTCGGTTTGGCGTGTTGAAAAGCGAGTATGCCACCTGACAGGCCACCATATTGGTTTCGTCAGAACTGGTTACCGCAACCAGCATGTCGGCATCGTCGGCGCCCGCCTCACGAAGAACACGTGGGTGCGAACCATGACCCTGCACCACGCGCAGGTCAAACTTGTCCTGCAAGACGCGCAGACGATCGCCGTTGGTATCAACAATTGTGATGTCGTTGTTTTCGCCAACCAGGTTTTCCGCCAGCGTTCCGCCCACCTGTCCTGCACCCAGAATGATAATCTTCATATCTCGTGACCTGTTCTCAACATCACTCTTTGATTAGCTTAGCGTAAAAGAAGCCATCGCCCTCTTCAGCACCCGGCAGGTTCTGCAGACCCGGGGATTCAGGCGTTCCCGTATCGCGCAGCGCGGCGTCCGGCGTACGTTTAAGGAAGGCCGCGATTTGCTGGCTGTTTTCTTCCGGCAGTACGGAACAGGTCGCATAGACCAGCGTTCCGCCAGATTTAAGATGCGGCCAAATGGCGTCGAGAATGTCTGATTGCAGTTGGGCAAGTTCCTGAATATCACGATCGCGGCGTAGCCACTTGATGTCCGGATGACGACGAATAACACCTGTTGCAGAGCAGGGGGCATCCAGCAAAATGCGATCGAATTGCGTTTCACCACACCACTCTGCGGGTTTGCGTCCATCGCCCTGCTTAACCTGAGCCTTCATGCCCAGACGCTTAAGGTTGTCGTAGACGCGTGAGAGACGCTGTTCATCGACGTCCACTGCCATCACGCTGGCCTGCGGAGCCACTTCCAGAATATGCGTCGTTTTGCCCCCAGGCGCGGCGCAAAGATCGAGGATCTGCTCACCATTTTTGGGTTCAAGCCAGGTCATGCAACCCTGAGCCGAGGCATCCTGTACGGTTACCCAGCCTTCATCAAAACCGGGTAATGCATGTACCGGTGCCGGTGAGGCTAAGCGTACGGCATCCGGATAGGCTTCATGCGGGAATCCACTCATTCCAGCTTCTTCAAGCAATGCCAGCCATGCGGCTCGGGTGTGGTGATTCCGATTCACGCGTAACCACATTGGCGGACGCTGATTGTTGGCATCGGCAATCTCCTGCCACTGCTGCGGATAGGCTTTTTTCAGGCGCTTCAACAGCCAGTCCGGGTGCAGGAAACGTGCTTCGCTTTGGGCAAATTCAGCCAGAAGCTCTTCCTGCTGTCTCTGGAACTGACGCAGTACGCCGTTGATCAGGCCTTTCAGCTGAGGACGTTTAATCGCAACGGCGCCTTCCACCGTCTCAGCCAGCGCGGCATGAGGTGGGATGCGGGTATGAAGAAGCTGATAAAAGCCCACCATAATCAAATAGTGTACGGTGCGCTGCTTGCCTGTCATTGGGCGTGACATCAGCTTGTTAATCAACCATTCAAGCTGAGAAAGCGTGCGCAGAACGCCAAAGCAGAGCTCCTGAAGCAGGGCTTTGTCTTTATCAGAGACTTTTAGTTGCAGAGGAGGCAGGACGTTACTTAATGACTGGCCCTGCTCGATAACCTGCTCAACGGCCTGAGCCGCCATACTGCGTAGATTTTGTTTTTTCATAACCGTAAAAATAAAAATGCCCGGAAACACCGGGCCTTAAGGATAAATTTGCTCAGGCAAGACGATTGCCCGGAATAAACCATTCGCGGCGGGAATTTAACAGATCCTGAGCGCTCATGGCCTTCTTGCCGGCCGGTTGTAGCGATTCAAGATTCAGGATCCCTTGCGCAGTCGCCACCTGGATCCCGTTCTTGTTGGCGTCAACAATCGTGCCGGGTTCAGCCGTGGTAGTACCGCTAATGACGGAGGCTTTCCAGACTTTCACCGGCTGCTCATCAATTTCCATCCAGCTCATCGGCCACGGATTAAAAGCGCGAATGCAGCGTTCAAGCTGCGCGGCTGACAGGGACCAGTCGATCCGCGCTTCTTCTTTGCTCAGTTTTTCGGCATAAGTCACCAGAGCGTCATCCTGAACCTCCGGTTTCGCCGTATTGTCAGCAAGCTGCTGGAGCGTCTCGATAAGCCCTTGTGGGCCAAGGTCTGCCAGTTTGTCATACAGCGTAGCGCTGGTATCGTCTGACGTTATGGGGCACGCCAGTTTATACAGCATATCGCCGGTGTCTAAACCTACGTCCATCTTCATGATGGTAACGCCCGTTTCGGCATCACCTGCCCACAGCGAGCGCTGGATAGGTGCAGCACCACGCCAGCGCGGGAGCAGAGACCCATGCACGTTGATGCACCCCAGGCGAGGCATATCGAGCACAGCTTTCGGCAAAATTAAACCGTAAGCCACCACCACCATTACGTCGGCATTCAGGTCAGCAACCAGCTGCTGATTTTCCTGTGGGCGCAACGATGCGGGCTGAAAAACGGGTAGCCCATGCTCTTCTGCCAGCACCTTTACCGGGCTCGGCATCAGTTTTTTGCCGCGACCAGCAGGACGGTCCGGCTGGGTAAAGACGCCAACAACCTGGTGGCCAGACGATAACAGCGCGTCAAGATGACGCGCTGCAAAATCAGGGGTTCCCGCGAAGATAATACGTAGTGTTTTAGACACGATGATCCTTGTATCCGGGGGGACGCTATGCGCGAGAACGCAAACGATCCAGTTTCTCTACTTTTTGACGAATACGCTGCTGTTTCAGCGGCGAGAGATAATCGATAAACAGTTTACCGACCAGGTGATCCATCTCATGCTGAATACAAATTGCCAGCAGGTCGTCTGCTTCCAGTTCGAACGGGTTACCGTCACGATCCAGAGCGCGAATTTTCACCTTTTCGGCACGCGGTACTAAAGCGCGCTGTTCAGGAATGGACAGACAGCCTTCCTCAATACCGGTTTCGCCACTCTTTTCGAGTAGTTCAGGGTTGATCAGCACCAGACGCTCATCGCGATTTTCGGAAACATCAATCACGATAATACGCTTATGAATGTCCACCTGCGTCGCCGCCAGGCCAATGCCTTCTTCGGCGTACATGGTATCGAACATATCATCAACGATACGCTGGATTTCTGCATTCACTTCTTTGACCGGTTCAGCGACGATGCGAAGGCGCTCGTCCGGAATATGTAACACTTGCAAAACTGCCATAAATTTCCAGAGTCGTGTTCAGGAGTTGATAAGAATACTCTCTCTATTCTAGACAAATCCCCCATCGATTGACAGCATCAGTGACCAATCGCAATGATTGCGGAGGCCGCTTATGGCAGGGGAAAGGATGACGTCTACCGAAATATGGCTACGGCTAATACACACAGGGTCGCTGTGTGGTGATGTAATGCTGGAAGCGGCTGCGCGACTGCAGAAGCAGGAACACCTCAACGTGCTCGTGGCCAGAAACGCCGGGCTGACAGCAAAGCAGGTTGAACGCTTCTTTGCACTCGATGAGAGCGAGCTGGAACGTAGCCTTATGTGGCTTGAGCAGCCGGGACATCATTTATTAACGGCCAACCATCCCCTTTATCCTCCTTTGCTCCGCACGATTCCTGATTATCCCGGGGCGTTATTCATAAAAGGTAATCCTGAGGCGCTTAATACGGTTCAGCTGGCGGTGGTAGGCAGTCGTGCGCCGTCATGGTACGGCGAGCGATGGGGGAAAATCCTGTGCGAACAACTGTCGCAAAGCGGTTTCACGATCACCAGCGGGCTGGCCTGCGGTATTGACGGCGTAGCCCACAGCGCGGCGCTTTCAGTTAAGGGACGAAGCGTAGCGGTGCTGGGGAACGGTCTTTTTAGCATTTATCCACGCCGGCATCAGGCACTGGCGATGCGGCTTATCGAATCTGACGGCGCTATAGTGTCTGAGTTTCCGCTTTCCGCACAGCCCAGGCCGGCAAACTTTCCGCGTCGTAATCGGATTATCAGCGGGCTTAGCAAAGGCGTGCTGGTGGTTGAAGCGGCGCGCCGAAGCGGTTCGCTGGTCACGGCGCGATGCGCGCTCGAACAGGGGAGAGAAGTCTTCGCCTTGCCTGGTCCGATAGGTAATCCCGGATGCGAGGGGCCCCACTGGCTTATTAAGCAAGGGGCAACGCCGGTAACAGAAGTAGGAGATATTCTTGAAAATTTGCAATATGGGTTGCAATGGCTGCAGGAAGATCCCGAAAAGCGACAATATTCATCAGATCAGGGAAAGGTGGCATTGCCATTTCCCAAGCTCCTGGCTAACGTAGGAGATGAGGTAACACCTGTTGACGTTGTCGCTGAACGTGCCGGCCAACCTGTGCCAGTAACGGTAGCACAGCTACTCGAACTGGAGTTAGCAGGGTGGATCGCAGCTGTACCCGGCGGCTATGTCCGATTAAGGAGGGCATGCCATGTTCGACGTACTGATGTATTTGTTTGAGACTTACATCCATAACGAAGCAGAAATGCGAGTGGATCAGGACAAATTGACACAGGATCTTACCGATGCGGGGTTTGAGCGGGAAGATATCTATAATGCGTTGATGTGGCTGGAAAAACTGGCTGATTATCAGGAAGGCCTCGCCGAACCGATGCAGCTTGCTTCTGACCCATTGTCAGTACGCATTTATACCGCGGAAGAGTGTGAAAGGCTGGACGCCAGCTGCCGGGGGTTCATCTTATTCCTTGAGCAGATTCAGGTGCTGAACCTCGAAACGAGAGAAATGGTGATAGAGCGCGTCATGGCGCTGGATACAGCAGAATTTGAACTGGAAGATCTCAAGTGGGTGATCCTGATGGTTCTGTTTAATATCCCGGGCTGTGAAAACGCCTATCAGCAAATGGAAGAATTACTCTTTGAAGTGAATGAAGGTATGCTGCACTAATTCAATGTGCAGCACCAAGAGTTGTTATGGCCAAATCAGCACTATTCACGGTGCATAAAAACGAGCCCTGCCCGCAGTGCGGGGCTGAACTTGTTATTCGGTCCGGGAAACACGGCCCGTTTCTCGGTTGTTCACACTATCCGGAATGTGATTATGTCCGTCCCCTGAAAAGCCAGGCGGATGGACATATCGTTAAAATTCTGGAGGGTCAGTATTGCCCACTCTGCGGTGGTGAATTAGCCCTGCGGCAGGGGCGTTTCGGCATGTTTATTGGATGTAGCCGCTACCCGGAATGTGAGCATACGGAACAAATCGATAAGCCTGATGAAACGGCAATTGCGTGCCCACAGTGTCAGCGCGGTCAGTTGGTACAGCGCCGCTCCCGTTATGGTAAGACTTTCCATTCGTGCGATCGCTACCCTGAATGCCAGTTCGTTATCAATTTTAAACCGGTAGCGGGAACCTGCCCTCATTGCAATTATCCGCTACTTATAGAGAAGAAAACCGCGCAAGGCATGAAACGCTTCTGCGCCAGTAAACAATGTGGAAAGCCGGTTACGGCGGATCAAAATAGTGAATAATAACCTGCCATCAGGCTCCATTGCGCATGCTGTGGACGTACTGAAAAAAGAAGAAGTCATCGCCTATCCAACTGAAGCTGTTTTTGGAGTCGGTTGCGATCCTGACAGCGAGACGGCCGTGAGCCGACTGCTTGCCTTAAAACAAAGACCCGTCGAGAAAGGGCTGATTTTGATCGCTGCGAATTACGAGCAGCTTAAACCCTATATCGATGACTCCATGCTGACGCCGGCGCAGCGCGAGACTATCTTCTCCGCGTGGCCTGGCCCGGTGACCTTCGTTTTCCCGGCGCAGCCGACAACGCCTCGCTGGTTAACCGGACGTTTTGATTCCCTCGCCGTTCGCGTAACTGACCATCCGCTGGTGGTTGAGCTGTGTCTGGCATTTGGTAAACCGCTGGTCTCAACCAGCGCCAACTTGACCGGATTGCCACCTTGTCGGACAACCGAAGAAGTGCTGGCGCAGTTCGGGAATGACTTCCCTGTTGCTGTCGGTGAAACGGGAGGGCGTCTGAATCCGTCTGAAATTCGCGACGCTTTAACCGGCGAACGTTTTCGCCAGGGGTAATCTCATGGAAACCTATGCTGTTTTTGGTAATCCGATTGCACACAGCAAATCACCGTTGATTCATCAGCAATTTGCGAAGCAGCTGCAGATAAATCATCCCTATGGTCGCGTACTGGCACCGGTGGATGCATTTATTCCAACGCTGGAGGCTTTTTTCGCCGCGGGCGGTAAAGGTGCGAATGTGACGGTCCCGTTTAAAGAAGAAGCCTTCGAACGTGCGGATGAGCTGACCGAGCGCGCTTCACTGGCTGGTGCAGTCAATACTCTAAAACGGCTTGAGGATGGTCGCCTTTTGGGGGATAACACCGACGGAATTGGTTTACTTAGCGATCTGGAACGACTTTCATTTATTAAGCCCGGGTTCCGGGTCCTGCTGATTGGTGCGGGCGGCGCATCGCGGGGAGTACTGTTGCCTCTGCTTTCACTGGACTGTGCGGTGACCATTACCAACAGAACCTTTTCCCGTGCAGAAGCGCTGGCGGCGTTGTTTGCGCATACCGGTAGCGTGAGCGCGGTAGCGCTTGACGATCTTGCCGATCGTGAGTTCGATCTTGTCATTAATGCCACGTCCAGCGGCATTAATGGCGAGATCCCGGCAATTCCCGCTTCTCTGGTCAGCGCGCATATGTACTTCTATGACATGTTTTATCAGAAAGGGAAGACGCCTTTCCTTAACTGGTGCGAACAACACGGCGCGAAACAGTTAGCCGATGGGCTGGGAATGCTGGTGGGTCAGGCCGCGCATGCGGTGCTGCTCTGGCATGGCGTGTTGCCTGCGGTCGAACCTGTCATTGAAAAGTTAAAGCAGGAACTTTCGGCGTGAACCAGGCTATTCATTTCCCGGACAGAGAGAGCTGGGATGAGAGTAAACAAGCGGTTTGTTTTCCGGTGCTGGTGCAGGGTATGCAACTTACCTGTGCCATTCATGGGGAAACGCTGCTGCGTCGTTTTGGCGGTTCAAACCCGATAGCGGTATTTTGCGAAAATCGCTGGGATCTGGAAGAGGAAGCCAGCGATTTAATCCGCGAACAGCAGGAAGACGATCAGGGCTGGGTTTGGTTGTCCTGATCCAGATACTCATTCTTCCACGTAACGTAGTTGTTCGCTGAGTATTTTAACCCTTCGATCTCTGCCTCCTTCAGGGGGCGGATCTGTTTTACCGGGCTTCCCAGATAGAGATAGCCGCTCTCCAGCCGTTTGTTCTGCGGGACCAGGCTACCGGCACCAATCATTACGTCATCTTCTACTATGACGCCATCCAGCAAAATCGACCCCATGCCAACAAGCACGCGATTTCCGATAGTGCAGCCGTGAAGCATCACTTTATGACCGACGGTAACCTCTTCTCCAATGATGAGGGGATTGCCCTCCGGGTTATAGGAGGATTTGTGCGTGACATGCAGAACGCAACCGTCCTGAATGTTGGTACGTGCACCAATCGACACATAGTTAACATCACCCCTGATGGCGACGAGCGGCCAGATGCTGACATCATCGGCTATTCGGACATCACCAATCACCACGCTGCTGGCATCGATCATCACGCGATCGCCTTTTTGGGGGAACAGATCTTTATAAGGACGTAATACTGCGGGCATATCTACCTCTAACAATGAGCGCTATACAGAAGACTTTGATCATATTAATGGATCGCGGCAAGGCAAAATACGTCAATATTTAGGCAGATCGGGCGGGATTTCAGCGAAAAGCGCGGAAAATCAGCAGTCGGAAAAAAAGATCTAAAAAATACTTGTGCTAAAAAATGGGATCCCTATAATGCGCCTCCATCGACACGGCGGATGTGAATCACTTCACAAACAGCCCGGTCGGTTGAAGAGAAAAAATCCTGAAATAACGGGTTGACTCTGAAAGAGGAAAGCGTAATATACGCCACCTCGCAACGGTGAGCTTAACGCCGCGTTGCAACTGCTCTTTAACAATTTATCA